>Ga0078972_1004247_pt1 | contig 40056 bp, 30 predicted proteins | sample YelNatPaOPGAMG01_FD_67568 | JGI IMG/M metagenome (GOLD analysis project Ga0078972, IMG submission 67568) | Hot spring thermophilic microbial communities from Obsidian Pool, Yellowstone National Park, USA - OP-RAMG-01 (SPADES assembly) (version 2) | ecosystem: Environmental > Aquatic > Thermal...
CTGATAATTTATACTATTTAATATTTATTTCTATCTGATAATTATTCCCATTTAATAATCATTATTATTTGATAATTGCTACTATTTGATAATTAATACTATTTGATAAATATTTCTATTTTATAATCATTATTATTTTGTAATTATTACTATTTGATAAAAGCTAAATATCCAATATTTTATATTCAATTCAGTTTTCTAACCATACATAAATGATAATGTTTCCTTAACCACACCGACCCTTCCTCCCGTTCTGATCACCGTTCATAACCCTGACACAAACTCAACATCAAGCTCCACATCCGCAATCTTTTTCCTTATCTCTTCCAGCTTTTGTTCCTGCAGAACCTTTTTATAATCGTAGGGTATTACTTTTATAAACATTTCAAGATATTTTTCAAAATCATCCAGAATCATCTTTGCTTTTTTACTACCTGTATAATAATGATGCCTTACCAGAAGCCCTTTTAGTTCGTGCACATCATTTCTGTCTTCAACAAGGGATAATTCAACCATCCCCATATTGCAGTAATAATCAAACCTGCCCGATTCGTTAAATACATAAGCAATTCCACCACTCATCCCGGCTGCAAAATTGTTTCCGGTTGATCCTAAAACAACCACTCTTCCACCAGTCATATATTCACAACAATGGTTCCCCACCCCCTCAATAACGGCTGTGGCACCGCTGTTCCTGACAGCAAATCTTTCACCTGCCACTCCGCAAATATAGACCTCTCCGCTTGTTGCACCGTAGAGAACCGTATTACCAACTATTATGTTTTTATCGGGCTCAAAAAGAGAACCTTCGGGAGGAACAACAATTATTCTTCCACCCGATAGCCCTTTCCCGAGATAATCATTTGAATCACCCTCAAGCCTGAATTCCACTCCTTTTACAAGAAATGCACCGAAACTCTGTCCTGCAGAACCTGTAAACCTGCATTTAATTGTTCCGTCTGGCAAACCCTCCGATCCGTAAATTATGGCAATTTTTCCTGAAAGCATTGCTCCTGTTGAACGATCTGTATTTTTGATCTCTTTCTCTATGTAAACCGGTTTTTTCTCCTTTATGGCTTCTTCCGATAATTTTATTAATTCATTGTCGAGAACATCGTTAATGTTATGATGCTGTACCTCTGTTTTTCGCATTGGATTGGTACCGGCTGTGGGCGGCAGTGTTGTAAATACTGCAAGGTCAAGATAACGGGTCTTCCAGTGATCCGCCTCATGGTTTCTTTCAAGAAGATCAAAACGTCCTGTTATTTCATCAAGTCTGCGATATCCGAGCATGGCAAGCAGTTCCCTTACCTCTTCGGCAAGAAATCTGAAGTAATTTACCAGATAATCAGCCTTTCCTGTAAAGCGTTTCCGTAAAACCTCATTCTGGGTTGCTATTCCAACAGGACAAGTGTTCATGTGGCACTTTCTCATCATCACACATCCGAGGACGATAAGTGCTGCCGTAGCAAACCCAAATTCTTCAGCACCCATTAAGGCTGCCATAATTATATCGAGCCCGGTTTTTAACTGGCCATCGGCCTGAAGTTTAACTCTTTTCCTCAGATTATTCATTACAAGTGTCTGTTGAGCCTCTGCCAGTCCCAGTTCAAGCGGCAGTCCGGCATGTTTTATTGAGGAAACAGGACTGGCACCTGTCCCCCCTTCAAAACCACTTATTGTAATAATATCAGCTTTAGCTTTTGCCACGCCGGCTGCAATAGTACCAACTCCACATTCCGATACCAGCTTAACACTTATTTGCGCGCCGGGGTTAACATTTTTCAGGTCAAAGATCAGCTGGGCAAGGTCTTCTATTGAATAAATATCATGATGAGGAGGAGGCGAGATAAGGGTTATCCCTGGTATTGAATAGCGGGTTTTTGCAATTATTTTATCTACCTTATGACCCGGAAGCTGCCCGCCTTCACCCGGTTTTGCCCCCTGTGCAATTTTAATCTGTATTTCATCGGCATTTACCAGATACTCGGTGGTTACACCGAATCTGCCGCTTGCAACCTGCTTGATGGCGCTCCGTACATTCTCACCATCAGGTCTTGGTCTGAACCGCTCAGGATCTTCACCCCCTTCCCCGGTGTTGCTTCTTCCTCCTATACGGTTCATCGCTATAGCAATTGTTTCATGTGCTTCCCGGCTTATCGAACCAAACGACATTGCTCCTGTTACAAATCTTTTCATAATCTCTTCAGCCGGCTCCACATCATCGGGAGATATCGGATTTGTCTTAATCTTCAGTAAACCTCTCAGAAAAGATGGCTTTGCGGTCTCTTCATTTACCAGTTTACTGAACTCTTTGAACCTGTTGTAGTCGCCCGTTCGTGTACTCCACTGAAGTAATGCGATTGTTTCAGGGTTCCATGCATGATGTTCCCCGTGCTTACGGTATGAATAGACACCTTCAGTAAGTATTTCAGGAACGCCCTCCCCCGAGAAGGCTTTACTGTGTGGTATCAGAACCTCTTTTGCTATTTCTTCAAGACCAATACCGCCAATGCGGGAAGGTGTTTCAGGAAAGTATTTGTCAATGACTTCCCTGCTGATTCCAACAGCTTCAAATATTTTAGAAGATCTGTAACTTCGCAGGGTGCTTATCCCCATTTTTGACATGATCTTAAGCAATCCTTTACTGATGGCATTGATGTAATTTTCTTCTGCCTTCTGGTAATCAAGCTGAATAGCTTTCTCCCTGACAAGTTTTTCGATAATTGCAAAACTCATATAAGGGTTGATCACACTTGCACCATAGCCGAACAGAAGGGCAAAATGCATCACTTCACGGGGTTCTGCTGATTCCACAATAATGTCGATCTGCATTCTCTTGCGTTTAGCGACAAGATAATGATGCACTGCCGAAACGGCAAGCAATGAGGGAATTGGAGCATATTTTTCATCAATGCCACGGTCAGAAAGAATAACATAGTTCTTACCCTCATCAACAGCTTTCTCACAATCACAACAAAGTTTTTCCACAGCTTCCTTTAAACCTTCCACACCTTTTGAAGCTTCAAAGTGCATGTTGAAAACGGAACATGCAAAACCCTTGTATCTAAGATTTTTAATAACATTGAAATGGGTATTTGAGATCACCGGAATTTTAAACTTGACCATTTTAACGTGGTGGGGTGAACTGTCGAGCAGATTTTGCTGAAGTGACCCGAGATATCCCGAAAGTGTCATAACCAGCTCTTCTCTTATAGGATCAATGGGAGGATTAGTTACCTGTGCAAAAAGCTGCTTGAAATAATTAAAAAGGCGGTAAGGTTTCTTCGACAGCACTGCCAGAGGTACATCATTTCCCATTGATGCAATTGGTTCTTTTCCTGTAGCCGCCATTTCAAGTATGATTCTTTCTATATCTTCTGATGAATAGTTAAATGAAGTCAGGTATTTTTCATAATCATTGCCCAGATCAGGAGAAAGATGTTGCCCGGTTTCTATGTCTTCAAGCATAACCTGATTCTGCTCAATCCATTTTCCGTATGGTTGTTCAGCAGCCAGTTTTGATTTTACCTCTTCATCGTAATAGATTTTACCTTCTTCGGTGTCAATGAGAATGATTTTCCCTGCTTTAAGGCGGTCTTTTGTCACTACTTCCTGAGGTTCAAATTTCTGAACTCCGGTTTCTGATGCCATAACAATAATATCGTTCGAGGTAATGGTATACCGTGAAGGTCGCAATCCGTTTCTGTCGAGCATTCCACCAATATATCTGCCGTCGGAAAAAACAAGTGAAGCCGGCCCGTCCCAAGGTTCCATAAAAGTTGCATGGTAATGATAAAAGTCCCTTAGCTCAGGAGGTATAGGATTTTTCAGGTTGATTGATTCAGGTATGAGAATCGACATGGCATATGGTAATGATTTACCACTCATTACAAGGAACTCAAGAACATTGTCGAGTGATGCGGAATCACTTTTCCCCGGCTCAATTATCGGATAAATCAGGGAAAGGTCTCCTAAAATATCTGACTTCAGAATTGATTCCCTGGCTTCCATCCAGATGCGGTTACCCCTGATAGTATTGATTTCTCCATTATGGGCCAGAAAACGGAAAGGTTGCGCCAGATCCCAACTTGGAAAAGTATTTGTACTGAATCTTGAATGAACAAGAGCAATTGCACTCTGCATCCTTTCATCAGTGAGATCAAGATAATATTCCCTGAGCTGGTGGGATGTAAGCATTCCCTTGTAAACCAGAACTTTTGTTGAGAGACTTGGAATGTAAAAGAAACTTTTTTGCCTGATATCCGATTCCCTTATCAGCTTTTCTGCCCGCTTCCTGATTATGTAGAGTTTCCGTTCAAGTTCAGCCTGCTCAATTTCAGCTTCAGCAAAAATCTGTTTAATTACCGGTTCTGTCGAAAGTGCCATCTCACCAAGCACACTGTTGTTTCTCGGTACTTCCCTGAAACCAGTAAACCTTACACCTTCTTCAGCAATAATATTTTTAAGTATACGTATACACTCTTCTGCATCACTTGTATCCTGAGGTAAGAAAACAAGTCCTGTACCGAAATTTCCTGCAGGCGGAAGCGCATAACCCTGAATAAGATAAAAGTCACGCGGCACCTGAATCAAAATCCCGGCTCCGTCACCGGTCCTGCTGTCGGCACCTTCCGCACCACGATGACTCATGTTACAGAGAACCTCTAATCCCTTCATAATAATAGAATGAGATTTCCTGCCTTTTATGTGAGCCACAAACCCTATTCCGCAACTGTCATGCTCAAAATCACTTTTATACAATCCTGTATCTGAAGGTCTCATATCTGTTTTGTTTTTTAATTATTAAAAAAAAACCGTTCATACAGGCTGAGAACGGTTTCTTTAATTTTTTATAAAAATACCATTCTCAGCCAGCACCAAGCCTCCTGAGAAGATTAATTACTGATAATATAAAATCAAATGTTATCACAAAATTTATAATTTCTGGCAAAAATAATAATTATACTTTAAATACAAAAGAAAAAATGATTTTTTACTTATTAACATTCGTTTTGAGTTGTATATAAAACATTTATGGTTGTTAAAAAAAAGGCTGTCAGGGATTTGATTTTTCCACCCAGCAGGCAGGTAAATTTGCTTTTATTCAATTTAGCTGATTTTAAAATTGCTGTAATAATTTTAACTTTATATATTGTAAATTGTTTTCATATTATGAATAAAGCTGAAGATCATATTCTGGTAGTTTTTGGTGCAACCGGAGATCTTGCCTTCAGGAAGATTGCACCTGCTTTGTATTATATGAAATTATACGGCAACCTGCCGGAAAATTTTGAATTAATAGGAATAGGGCGTAAGAACCTGAATACCGTTGATTTCAGAAAAAGAATGAGAGAAGGAATCATCTCTTTCAGCGAAGAAAAGGAACTTAAATATGATGTAATTGAGGCACTCCTCAGACATTTTATTTACATACAGAGCGACCTGGTTTCTCCTGAGGATTACAGAAGCCTTAAGTTGATGATTGAACAACTGAATGTGGAAAGAAAAATGAACGGTAATTGTATTTTTTATTTTGCCGTTCCACCCGGTAAGTTCATAGATATTACTAACCACCTGAGTGAGGCAGGGTTAACCGTTGAATCTGATGGCTTCAGAAGATTTGTATATGAAAAGCCATTTGGATATGATCTTGCATCATGCCGTGAACTGAACAATACACTTCACAGTATACTTTCAGAAAAGCAAATCTACAGAATAGATCATTATCTGGGGAAGGAAACGGTTCAAAACCTTCTTGTGACAAGATTTTCAAATGGTTTGTTCGAACCTCTATGGAACAGAAATTATATCCATCATGTTGAGGTAACGGCTGCCGAGAGCATTGGAGTTGAGAACAGGGGAGGCTTTTATGATTCATCAGGTGCTTTGCGCGATATGGTACAGAATCACCTGCTTCATATGGTAGGGCTTACTGCGATGGAACCTCCCTCTTCATTGCAGCCCGACGCCATAGGTAATGAGATTCTTAAAGTTTTTCAGTCACTTCAGGTGATAAAAGAAGAAGAAGTGCCTGAGTATGTTGTGCGGGGACAGTATACTGCATCGGTAGTAAGGGGCGAATCTCTTCCGGGCTACCGGCAGGAACCGGGAGTAAACCCTGATTCCAGAACAGAAACATTTGTGGCAATAAAATTTTTCATTAACAACTGGCGCTGGGGTGGTGTGCCATTTTACATGCGTACGGGTAAAAAATTGCCTGCACGGGTTACCGAAATAGTTATCCATTTTAAGCCCACACCACACTTCCTGTTTCACATAGATGATATGGATAAATCAGTTAATCAGCTTATTCTTCGTATTCAGCCCGATGAAGGAATAGTGTTGAAATTTTCAATTAAAAAACCCGGAACAGGTTTCAGCGTTGAAAATGTGTCAATGGATTTCCATTATTCTGATCTTGAACAGGCAAGAATTCCCTCTGCTTACGAAAGACTTCTCGGAGATGTAATGACCGGTGATAAAACCCTTTTTGCCCGCGACGATATTGTTGAGGCTGCGTGGAAATTTCTTGAACCGATAAATAATGCATGGGCAACAAACCCTGACATTAGAATTTATGGTTATCCTGCAGGGACATGGGGGCCTGAAAAAGCAGACGAATTGATAGGAGAGGGACTAACATGGCGATATCCCTGTAAAAATATTGCTGATGAAGGACTTTATTGTGAATTATAATCTCCGGCAATGGAAAGAATAATAAGAATTTCACAGAATATACTTGAAATGTCAATGGAGGTTGCCGGTGAGTTTTCACGGTTAATAAACAATTCTGGCCCCAATAAGGTGCATTTTACTGCAGCCCTTTCAGGCGGCAACACTCCAAAACAATTTTTTTCGGTATTGGGCAATCATTTCATAAACAACACCAGATGGGATATTGTTGATTTTTTCTGGAGCGATGAGAGATGTGTGCCGCCAGATAATTCAGAAAGCAATTACAAAATGGCGAAAGAACTTTTTCTTGATAAAATAAAATTATCTTCAGAAAAGATACATCGTATTAAAGGTGAGAACATTCCTGAAAAAGAGGCTGAACGGTATGCCCGGGTGATTAAAAGTACCCTTACGTCAAGATTAGGATTTCCTGTATTTGATGTGATATTTTTGGGACTCGGGGAGGATGGCCATATTGCTTCAATATTTCCCGGAGATGAAAAAGTTATTAATTCGGAGAAGATTTGTGAGGTGACACTCCATCCGGTATCGGGACAAAAACGTATAACATTGACTCTCCCTGTTATAAATAATGCACAAAAAGTTATATTTATGGTTTCAGGAGCAGGCAAAGCAAAAATTGTTGCTGATATACTTAATAATCAGGGAAGCCGGAATTATCCTGCCGGTATGGTGCATCCATACTCCGGTAAACTTTACTGGTTTCTTGACCTCGAATCTTCATCACTTCTTAGCCAGCTTGCTTAAAAAAACAGTATGATTGTTTATAATTTTTTAACTCCCTGATTGTCATATTTACTTAAACTTTAATAAATTTATCAGGCTGTTTAATCTAATTAACCTTAAAATTTAATGCTATGTCGCACGAAAAACCAAAAGGAGAGCTTAAGAAAAAGAAGGAGCCTATAAAGACTCTCAAGGAAAAAAGAGCAGAAAAAAAGGCAAAAAAGGAAGAAAAGAAGTATAAGTAGAAATTCATTCTGTACTTCAGGTGTTTCAGGGGAACGAAATTTATTCTATTAAACCTGTGCAGTATTTTGGTCAGGTGAAATCTTTTTATGACATATTTCATTGAGTCAGCAAAGCTGAGTTTTAAATTTTATGATTGTAAAATTACTTTAAAAATTAAATTAAAATAATTAGGAAATTATTGGATTCTCTATTATTTTTACTGCAAATGATTTGATTTAACTTTAACCTGACGGGATAAATTTTCATGATTATCAATATGTCAAACTAAAAACCTTATTAACATGAGCAACGGAATAACTTTTGATTTTAATGCATTTGTCAAAGAGTCGAAAGAGACTCTTTTAAACCCGAAAAGCTATTTCTCAACGATGAAAACATCGGGCGGAATGGTTGAACCGCTTATTAAAGCTGTAATCTATGGAATTGCCGCCGGTATAATATACCTTATATGGGGTTTGCTTCATCTGAGTAGTTCAGGCGGCATGTTGCTGGGAGGGACAGTCGGATTCCTCGGGTTTATCTGGGCTATAATAGGTGCAATAATCGGACTTTTTGTTGGCGCAGTAATCATTCTGATTATTTCTGCAATCTGTAAAGGCAATACCGATTTTGAAGCGTGCCTTAGAGTGTCTGCTTCGCTGATGGTGCTGATGCCGGTAATGGCTCTGTTAAGCTTTTTTATGAGTATCAGCCTTACCCTCGGCATGATTGTAAACCTGATCATCTACCTTTATTCACTCTGGCTTCTGTATAACGGCCTTGTGGAATCTCTGAAGGCTAATACAGGTACAACCAAAATAATTATGTGGATACTGGTTGGACTTCTTGTTCTGTTTACTATTGCAGGCATGGCTACCAAAAGAGCAGCAGATAAATTCCTTAAAGATTATAACAAGGAAGCAAAGGAAATTCTTAAAGATTTGCAATAAGGACAGGGAATCTTACAGATATTGGCGGAATCCTCTTTCTTGGTTAAAACAGTAAGAGATTCCGTTTTTTTTGTGCCCGTTTCATAAAATTTCTTAAATATGATTCAGGAAATAGAGCACCCGCACCTTAACCTGCGCAACTTCCTTAGCCATCCGGGTAAAAAAGAAACCCTTTCATCAGAAAACTAAAAAATCTAAAGAATGATAAACAGCAGGATTTTGAAATAGATGAAAAGTTACGGCTTTAGCCTTTCGAGGTTTTGTTCAAACCAGGGAGATGAATATTCAGGATCAAAATCGGGATTAACTGTTATTTCTCCGCTTTTATAATTTATTATTCCCTTGACATATTTTGAAGGAAGCAGGTACACTGTATCGGCATTCTCATTTTTTTCCGGCGGATATTCAGTGAGAATATTTTCAAAATGGCAGTTTTTTATTCCGGCTCTTGCGATTACATCGTTATAGTATTTAATTATCTTCTCCGAGATGCATATTACAACAATAAAATCGCCAAAGTACCTTTTGCTGTTGTGTTTTATCATGAGGTCTAGCCTGTCACCTGTAACTAAAATTGTAGTTTTGTGGAAGGAGTCAATAAATCTGAATCCTTCCTTAATAATATTTTCGGCATCACTTTTAAATCTTGTATAGTGCAGGTAAATTCTGGCCTTATGCAGATATTCCAGCATGAAATTCTGTACGTTTTCGCTGAAAATTTTTTCATTTATTCTATCTTCAGGCCTGAGGGGTTCGGTGTAACCGGAGAATTTTTTCAGCAGCGAGTCTATCTGAACATCTCTTCTGATAAGCTTTATGTGTAGGAACACAATGTATCCGGCAAGCAATAGTATTATCAGCAGCATCAAAATCTGAATATTAGGGATACTATTTGCATTTTGAAACACTTCTTGTACAAAATAGAGATTGGCAGGAAAAAGATAATTCAATTTACTGTCAATCAGTTTAGAACCATTGTTTCTTTTTAAGAAAATAGAGACCAATTGCTGCGAAAGTTGCAGAAATTACGAACACCAGCCAGAATCCCATGGGAAAATTTTCAAGGCCGTTTGGGACATTCATGCCATACAGGCTTGCAATAAGCGTAGGTATCATTAGGATCACAGAAATTGATGTAAGTCTTTTCATGATAATATTCAGATTGTTTGAGATCACTGATGCATAAGCATCCATCATTCCGCTCAGAATGTCGCTGTAAACACTGGTTGTTTCCTGTGCCTGTTTCGATTCGATTTCAACATCTTCAAGAAGTTCCGGATCATAGTTGTCTTTCTGTCCTTTTATATTTTTCAGCCTGTTTATCAAAATATCATTGCCTTTGAGTGAAGTGGTAAAATATACCAGGCATTTCTCAATCTGAAGCAATCTCTGGAGTTCCTCGTTCTTTACAGATTTCTCGAGTTCTGATTCTGCAGATTTTATGTGCAGATTAATCTGTTTAAGGTATTTGAGAAACCATACGCTTGAGTTCAGAATAAGCCTCAGAACCAGATCGAAATAATCTTTATAGTTTATGTTCTTTCTGACTGAGTATGTCAGGAAGTCATTAATCAGTTCAGTTTCGACGTGGCATAATGAAATAAATATTTCCCCTTTGAAAATAAGTCCCAGAGGGGCAGTGGAGAACGGAAGTTTCGGATTACCGTTACGGTAAGGGACTCTTATAATAATAAAATACCAGCCATCTTCATATTCGATACGCGGGCGTTCATCAATATCTTCAAGGTCGTTCAGAAATGCCTGTGGAAAATCAAAACTCTGGAGGTATTCTTTATCTTCTGCAACCGGACATTCTATATGTATCCAGCAATTTGGTTCCCATTCTGCACATGGAACAATTCCCGTTGAGTTTTTAAAGAAAGTTCTCATAGCACAATCCTCCATTTTTTTGAACAGAGGTTGCTATTTGAACCTCTGTCAGATTTAACTACATAAATGATAATCGTCCATGTCTGGATTAAAATTTCGTTATGCAAATTAACGAAATAAATTTATCATTGATTTATTTATTCAGAAAAATTTAGAAAAAATTTTAAAAAAATGCGGCTCTCAGGGGGGCCGCATTTTGATTAAAATGAATGAATATTTTAAGCATTTTTAAATGCTTTTTTACCGGCGAATTTTGCTGATTTGCCGAGTTCACGTTCGATGCGCATGAGCTGGTTGAATTTTTCTATTCTTTCACCCCTGCATCCGCTGCCTGTTTTCAGGTGGCCGGCATTAACTGCTACTGTAAGGTCAGCAATAAAACTGTCGGGTGTTTCGCCGCTGCGGTGCGATACAAAAGCATTGAAATTGTTCCTGTATGCCAGTTCAATTGTTTCGAGAGTTTCGGTCACTGTACCAATCTGGTTCAGTTTGATAAGAACTGAATTGGCAACTTTCTTCTGAATTCCTTCGGCAAGGATGGTTTTATTGGTGCAGAAAATATCATCGCCGACAATCTCAATTTTGTTTCCGAGAGTTGCCGTAAGATTCTGCCATCCGGCCCAGTCATTTTCTGCCAGACCATCTTCAATAAGGACAATCGGGTACTTATTAACCCAGCTTTCCCACAGTTTTATCATATCGTCACTTGAGATAAGTTTTCCGGTACTTTTGAAAAGTTTGTATTTACCGTCTTCCCACATCTCGCTGGCAGCCGGGTCGAGGCAGATGCTGACATCAGTGCCGGGTTTGTAACCGGCTTTATTAATGGCCTCAAGAATAACCTCAACAGCTTCGTCATTCGATTTAAGGTCGGGTGCGAAACCTCCTTCATCACCTACTCCTGTGCTGTAGCCTTTGCCTTTAAGAACAGATTTAAGTGAATGGAATACTTCAACGCCCATCCTTATTGATTCAGCGAATGATGGTGCATTGTGCGGTGCAATCATGAATTCCTGGAAATCCACATTGTTATCGGCGTGTTTACCTCCGTTGATGATATTAAGGCACGGTACCGGAAGAAGGTGGGCATTGGCTCCCCCGAGATACTGATAAAGTGGAATACCTGCGCTTTCAGCTTCGGCGCGGGCATAGGCCATCGAAACGGAAAGAATTGCATTGGCCCCAAGCTTTGCCTTGTTCGGGGTGCCGTCAAGCTCAATCATCAGGTAATCGAGCTGGCGCTGGTTTGTGATTTCCCTGCCGACCACAGCCTTTGCAATAACCGTGTTTACGTTTTCAACGGCTTTAAGAACACCTTTGCCTCCGAAGCGTTTCTTGTCACCGTCGCGAAGCTCACATGCTTCGCGTTCGCCTGTTGAGGCACCGCTGGGAACCATAGCCCTTGCCTGTGTGCCGTCTTCAAGTGTAACATTTGCTTCAACTGTCGGATTCCCTCTCGAATCCAGAATCTCCATTGCTGATAATTCAATAATTTTCATTGTTTCTGCTGTTAAATTAATAAACCGTTTTTGCTTTATTTTTTAAAATCAATATTCTCAATTTGACCGTCAAATATAGTTTATTTTCAATAAAAACTTATATATTATTCCCGTGCTACGGCCATTATTCCACTCCTGAGCGGTTAAGGATAATGTACAGGATAACCGAAGCCGCAATCAGTTGGGCTGTCACTGAGAAGAGGATCAGTCCGGTAAGTGAAAAATCATAAAGAATGCCCATCAGGGCGCTACCCGCAAACCAGAAAAGGCCGTAGGCAGCGTTGAATGTGCCAAAGGCTGTCCCCCGTTTTTCAGGAGGAACCATACCTGCAATTTCAGCCTTGAGAACCGATTCCTGTGCACCCATACCAATACCCCACACGATCATTCCTGCAAGTGCAATTCCGGCATTGCCGAGGAAAACCATCGGGGCAAAGCACGACGAAAGAAGCACTGCAACCAATATTACTTTTATTCCATTCCGGTCGAACATACGGCCTAGCAAAAGGGCTGCCAGGGCATCGGCGGCCATGGCTGCGGCGTAATAAACCGGAATGACAGAATCGCTCATCATTGCTTTTGATTTGAAATGATATGCAATGATCGGGAAATCGGCAAATCCGGCAGCAATGAATATCACGGCGAGAAGGTAAAGCCAGTATCTTTTCGTGAGGCCTTTAGTAACAACTGCAGCTTTTTTTATTTCCAACTCCCCCGGTGCGGGATAAAGATGTTTGCAATAAAAGAGAATGGAGACAGCAATTACCGCGGGTATTGCCAGTAAGGCGTAAGCCATTTGATAGTTCTGGTTGCGGAAGAAGAGTACGCCGCTTACGAGTAATGGACCGGCTGTGGCACCTATCTGATCCATTGCTTCATGCAACCCGTAACCCCAGCCCCTGCCCATTTTCTGGGTACCGAACGAAAGAAGAGCGTCGCGGGCAGGTGCCCTTAATGCCTTGCCAGTGCGCTCGGCTATCATCAGAATAACGGCAACCTGCCAGTAACCGGCCAGGGCAAGCAACGGAACAGAGAAAAGATTAAGAAGGTAACCCGCGATGAGAATTGTCCAGTATTTTTTTGTGCGGTCGGCCAGGTATCCTGAAAAAAACCTTAAACCATATCCTATAAGCTCACCCAGGCCGGCCACAATTCCAACAGTGGAACCGCTTGCACCAAGAGTCTTAAGAAACGATCCGTTAAGACTGCGTGCCGCTTCGTATGTCATGTCCGAAAAAAGGCTCACAAGACCCAGAAGCACAACAAATTTTACAGCCGTATCGAATCTGATATGTTTCATTTTTACCGGAAATTGAGGAGTCAAAATTATTGTTTTTTATTTAATGCTGAATTTTTTTCTTGTAACTCATATATCGACTCCCATAAAATTCATTATTTAAAAAAATAATGACAGAGATAAATGTAAAAATTCTTTGTTACGTTTTTTTCTGATATTTGAAAAAATTTCCGGAGGATACATTTTATCCAGCCGTAATATCAGTCAGGATGCTTGATATGAAAGCTGAATTATGCCCGCGGAGGATCCAGCTTTTCGTAATTTTTCTTTTCTGTAAAAAAAGAGTAGAGATATAAAATCAGCAGAATAATAAATACGGCCAATACCAGGATGTCAAAAAACATTATTGATATACCAAGAATATTTACAGGATGATTTTTTGCCGGAATAAAGAAGAAAATAGTATTTATTACAATTATTGCAAGCCGCAGTTCCGTCGGACCAAAACCGTAATAGGAAATAACAAAATTATCATTTAAATATACGTTGATATATGTAAAGATGCTCAGCAGGTAATAACCGGCAAGAACTAACATAACGGCAGAAAAAGAGACAAACGGTGAAAATCCGGCACCCAGGCATATAATAAGTGCTGTAAGTGCATCCATGTTGTGGTCAATATAAAATCCATAAACAGGACGTGGGATATTTCTTACTCTTGCAAGCGTGCCGTCGAGGCTGTCGCCGATCCAGTTAATGACAAATCCAAGTGACGAGAGCCACAGAAAACCTTTTCCGTAGTGAGTAAGAGCATATCCTGCACCTGATAAAATTGCTCCTGTAAATCCAATAAAGGTAAGATGATCAGGTTTAATCCACATAGGAAGACGATCTGCAATCCATCTCAAAGCCTGTTTTTCAGATTTTGAGAGTATTGACTTCTGTGTTCTGATTTCTCCTTTATTTGCCATAAATAAAACACTTTTCACTCTTAATCTATCATAAAGACAGGAGCTTTTTCAGTAAAATTTCCTGCACACAAAAGTATCAGAACTTTTTTGATTTGAGGCAAAATTCAGTTATTATTTTTTTAGACATTTTATCCTTGCTATCTTTATAAAAGGCCAGACCATGCCAGCAGCATTGCAGTAAGATGTCCGTTGAAAATTAGTAACCATCTACTACAGCAACTATTTTTTTATCGTCGAGAGGGAGAATATTTAGTGTATGAATGCCATGTTTTGCCCACTCTGCTGCTCCGGCATGAAGATTGTAGTTTTCTTTTACAGGAATTTCCCTGTAAATTGATGGTGTTAATTCAAGTATCTTTAAAATATGTATTGCATTTCCATACACCGATTCGCAATCCATTGCAATTCTGTAATAATCCTTTCCATTAAAATATACGCTGCCGCCTGAACGTCTGTAGCGTATGTCTTTAGTAACCGGACTGGCAGGATGTTTCTTCCATCCCCTGTCAAGATTTTCTGAATAAAAGAGGAGAAGTTGGCTGTTATGCAGCCCAAACAGGTACCATTTACCATCCTTTTTGAAAACTACGGGATCAACCAGGGGGGTATTCAGTATTCTTACCGGTTCCGACCATTCCTCAGGAAAATTTATTGCTTTATAAAGCAGTGTGGAACCTGAATACTTTGATTCAGGAACCATATAATATTCTCCGTTTTCTTCAAATACATGAGGGAAAGAGTGATGCCATGGTTTGTCAATTATTATTTTTCTGTATTCCCATGTATAACAATCATCTTCACTTACAGCATAACCTATAACACCTTTATGGATTTCATATTTATAAGCCTCAAAAAACATATACCATTTTTTATCCTTTCTGATAAAAAAAGGATCAGCCACAAAGCTCACTTTTGCATCAGTGACATCACTTCCTTTTAAAACAGGATTATCCTTACGTGGCATAAGGTCGTAAATATTCGTTCCCTCATAAATTGAAATAACAAACGGATACTTATAGAAAGGTTTGTCTTCTATTTTTTCACATCCTGTAAAACCCAGAAGAAGACAAAATAATGAAATACAAACCGGATATCTGATTTTATTTAAAAACTTATATGTGTCAGCTCCGGTAATAATCATGTAAATTAATTTGAATCAAATAATTTTTCATAGTTTGAAACTATCCTTTAAAGCAACATAAAAATAGTAAAAAAAAAATTAAAAATATATTACTTGGTGAAATCAGGATAATTAAAAATTAATTACCGCTTCAAGCAAAACCGGTTACTGCATCAGAGTGATTTATACATTCTTTATATCATTTTAATATTAGATTCAAAATCCTTATGTTAACATATTTAAAAAATAGTTTATATGTATCAGTTGGCATCATAGCAAATAAATCATAAATTCGGCCCTGTTTTATGTTTCGAAAAAGAGAAAACGGAGAAAGATTATTTATTTTTCAGGGTAATGTATTATCGGCTCTGATATGGCGGGTATTTATAAGCATGTTACTTCTTAGCCTGTCGAGGGTTGGGTTTTATATTTTTAACCACAACATGTTCCCCGGAATGACCTTCGGAGAATTTTTTTCAGCACTACGGGGTGGAATAGTCTTCGACCTTTCTGCAGTGGTGTATTACAATTCGTTATTTATCCTGTTGCAAATTGTACCGTTCGACATCAGATATAATAAAGTATATCAGTGTGTTTCAGAGTGGCTCTTTTATCTTGTAAATTTTCTGATGCTTTCGATGAACGGTGCAGATTATGTTTATTACAGGTTTCTTGGAAAAAGAGCTACTGCGGAAGTATTTGGCACATTCAGAAATGAAACGAACCTCGTTCCTCTTTTTTTCCGGTTTCTTCTCGATTACTGGCCTGCAACACTGTTTACCATTTTCCTGGCAATCCTGATGGTTTTTCTTTATAGAAGATTCAGGATGGTAAAGCCGCAGCCAAAGAACCGGTGGTTATATTTTGGACTCAATTTTCTTGTTATACCGCTAACAATTTTTCTTGCTATTGGTGCAGCACGCGGAGGATACAGACACTCCACCCGGCCGATTACAATCAGCAATGCTGCAAGGTATGTATGTAATCCTCAGAATTCAGGAATCGTGATTAACACTCCTTTCAGCATCCTGCGGACATGGGGCAAAAAAGAACTTGTGAAATATAATTTTTTTGATGAAGAGCAACTGAAAGGCTTATTCAACCCTCACCGTAAACCTGTGCCTGAAAGCGCATTTCATCCATATAATGTGGTAATTATTATAATGGAAAGTTTCGGCAGGGAATATATAGGTTTTTATAATAAAGACCTCATTAACGGTACATACAGGGGTTTTACTCCTTTTCTTGACTCGCTGCTGTCAGAAAGTCTGACATATGAGGTGAGCCTGGCAAACGGAAATAAGTCAATTGATGCTATGCCTTCAATACTGGCTTCCCTGCCATCGCTGGAAACTCCTTATATTATTTCTCATTATGCCAATAACAGAATTAATGGACTACCCTCACTTTTGAAAAGGAAAGGATATTATACCGCATTCTTTCATGGTGCTCCAAACGGTTCAATGGGATTTGATGCCTTTGCAAGGATGGCTGGCTTTGACGACTATTTCGGTAAAAATGAGTATCCCGAGGGTAGTGAAGATTTTGACGGAATGTGGGGATTGTGGGATGAACCTTTCCTGCAATTTTTCGCTTCAAAGCTCGATAACTTCAAAAAGCCATTTGCTGCTTCGGTTTTCACAATATCCTCACATCATCCTTTCAGGGTACCTGAAAAATATGAGGGTAAATTTTCAGAAGGTCCTGTCCCTATATGCAAAACAATAAGTTACAGCGATTATGCACTCCGCCGGTTTTTTAATACTGTCAAAGAAAAATCATGGTTCGACAGCACATTGTTCGTTATAACAGCCGATCATACAAACGAAATAATCTTTAAAGAATACCAGAACACCTATGGGCACTTTAGTGTACCTGTGATTTTCTATATGCACAACAGCAACCTTAAAGGGATCAAAAAAAGAATTGCTCAGCAGATTGATATTATGCCGTCAATACTTGGATTTCTCAATTACGATGAAGAGTATATAGCATTTGGCAACAACCTTTTTGACGACAAATCAGAATCATTTGCATTCAATACAATAGGAAGCAATTATTATATTTTCATGGGAGATTATGTTCTGGAAATGATTGGCAATAAAACTGTTTCACTGATTAACTATAAGGAAGACAAATATTTTGAGAAAAATCTTGCAGGCCAGCTTCCTGAGATTCAGACAAAAATGGAAAATAAACTCAAAGCTGTAATTCAGGAATATAACAGGCGGCTTATTGATAATGATCTCACAGTTAAATGATGTTTCCCGGAACTTAATCTAATTTAACTTTATTTACTCTTTCAGAAATTGATGGCAGAAGTTTTTTGCATAACTTTACCCTCCTCATGAGTAAATAAGGGTTTAAATAAAAATATTTAATTATTATGAATTCACGAAGAAATTTTATCAGGCTTGCAGGAACAGGGGTTCTTGCTGCCGGAATAACGCCGCTTTATGGTTCGGCTCAAAGAGAACAGCAAAAAAGGAGCTCAAAAGCAGAAAAAGCACATGACCTTTTCAGCATAGGAATGGCTGGTTACACTTTTGCTCAGGTTCCACTTGAGAAGGCCATTGAGATAATGAAGAAAGTAAATGTGACCAATCTGTCGCTGAAGGATGTTTACCTGCCAATGAACAGCAATCAGGAGACCATAACATCGGTGATTGAGAAGTTTAAGTCGGCGGGTATAACTGTTTATACTGTTGGTGTTATTTACATGAAAAGTGAACAATCTGTTGACCAAGCTTTTGAATATACTAGGATGGCAGGTTTGAAGATGATGGTGGGTGCACCTAATTATGAACTGCTTCCGTATGTTGAAAAGAAGGTAAAGGAGTACGACATACGGGTTGCGATTCACAATCACGGGCCCGACAATCCTTTATATCCTAATGCTACAGATATCTGGAATCATATTAAGGATATGGATCCAAGAATGGGGATTTGCCTTGATATTGGCCATACAGTGCGCGATGGTGCCGATCCGTGTGTAGATGCCGAGCGTTATGCAAAAAGGCTTTTTGATATACACATAAAAGATGTTACAGATGCCTCAAAAGCCGGAAGGACAGTTGAAATGGGACGGGGGGTTATTAATATTCCAGGGTTTGTTGCCACTCTTCGGAAAATCAAATACAGTGGCATGTGCAGTCTGGAGTTTGAAAAAGATATGAAAGATCCGCTGGCAGGCATCGCCGAATCAATTGGCTATTTCAGGGGAGTGATGGCTGTGTAATGGCTGAAGGCACAGGATACACGGAAACACAAAAGAAAGTAAATAAAAGAGCTGTTAACTACCCTAAATTACCACCCCTCCATGGGAAGAAGATGAGCTTTTTGACATGGGAAAAAGGTAAGAAAGGGAAGAAAATAAATCCGGCAATTATCATCAAAAATTTATTACAGGAATTATAAGTAAAATTTAACCCATTATGAGCATGAGAAAGCTGTTTTGTATTTTATCTGCTTCAATTTTATCATTTTCAATTAATTGTCAGACGGGCAATAATATGGTTCTCTGGTACCGCCAGCCGGCGGCCGACTGGAACGAAGCACTTCCGGTTGGCAACGGCCGGCTCGGGGCAATGGTATTCGGCGATGTAATACATGAACATATCCAGCTTAACGAAGAGAGCATCTGGGCAGGTATGAAGATGCCCGGCGCCGACGCCGACGCAAGGCAATACCTGCCTGTAATTCAGCAGAAACTGCTGAACGGCGAAATAAAAGAAGCAATGGAGCTTTCGGAAAAACATCTGCGCAGCAACCCGATGCGAATACGCTCATACCAGCCCCTCGGAGACATTTATATTGATATGTCCGGCAAGAGCCGCAGCCTTCCTAAGAGAGAAAGCTACCGCCGCGAACTGAACCTCGAAACAGGCATTGCAACAACCACCTTTTCGTTAGGCGGCAATACCTTTACCCGTGAAGTGTTTGCTTCTGCCCCAGGTAATATCATTGTTATCAGGCTCGCTTCTGCCCAACCGGGGAAACTTACTTTCAGACTTTCATTGTCGCGCGAACAGGATGCCTCAGTGATGCCTTCAGCAGCCGATGAATTGATTATGACCGGCCAGATTACTGACCTGCCGGATGCAGATGTTTGTCCGCCCGGACTTCACATGAAGTTTGCTGCAAAAATATGGGGTAAAAACAGGGGCGGAACCTTACAAACCGTCAATAACAGCTTCTACGTCGAAAATGCCGATGAAGCAGTCTTTTACCTTACTGCCGCCACCGATTATAATTTCAACCTGCTTGATTATGACAGGAACATAAATCCGCTTAAAATCTGTGCTGATATTCTTTCGCCTGTAAAATCAAAATCTTTTGAAGATATTAAAACTGCTCATATTGCCGATCATTCAGCAATGTTCAACAGGGTAAGGTTCACGCTTGGTGAGGATAACAGGAGTGATATACCAACTGACCAGCGTCTGAAGGCCGTGAAAGAAGGCGGTGAGGATAAAGGTCTTGCCATTCTTCAGTTTCAGTACGGCCGTTACCTGTTAATGGGCTCCTCGCGTGCCCCTGGTATTCTGCCGGCTAACCTGCAGGGAATCTGGAATAAGGATATGGCTGCAGCCTGGAACTCCGATTTTCATACCAATATTAATATCCAGATGAACTACTGGCCTGCAGAGGTCTGCAACCTCCCTGAAACGGTTATTCCGCTTTCAAACTTTATTAACCGCCTGCGTGAACCCGGCCGTGTTACCGCGCAAAAGACATACAACTCAAAAGGCTGGACGGTAAATCATCTGACCGATGTGTTCGGGCGCACTTCAATATGCGACGGTGTCGGATGGGGTACCTTCCCAATGGCAGGACCCTGGCTGGTGCTTCACCAATGGGAACACTTTCTTTTCACACAGGACAGGGAATACCTCAAAAATGAGGCATGGCCTTCGATGAAAGAGAGCGCCGATTTTGTACTTGGATTCCTTATAAAAGATAAAAACGGACAATGGGTAACGGCTCCGTCGAACTCACCTGAAAACAGGTATAAACTTCCCGATGGTGGAGTATATAACCTCACATACGGCGCAACAATGGATATACAGATTGTGAGAGAACTTCTGAATGCATGTATAAAAGCAGGTGAGATACTTGGTGAAGATAAAAGGTTTCTTGCTCAGATGAAGGCTGTTCTGAAAGACCTCCCGCCAAACAGGGTAAGTGCCCGTTATGGTATTGTACAGGAATGGATTGAGGATTATGAGGAGGTTGAGCCTGGTCACAGACACATGTCGCAGTTGTTCGGTCTTCATCCGGGTACGCAGATAACCGCCGCCACTCCTGAACTTTTTGTGGCGGCAAAGAAGACCATAGAACGCAGACAAACATACGCTGCAAAAGGTCAGGGCTCCACGACAGGATGGAGCAAAGCATGGATGATAAACTTTTTGGCACGGCTGAAGGATGGGAATGCCGCATGGAACAAGATTATTGAAATGCAGAGGGAGAAGATTCTGAATAATCTTTTCGATACACATCCTCCTTTTCAGATTGATGGTAATTTCGGCCTCACAGCCGGAATAGCCGAGATGCTGCTTCAGTCGCACGCCGGCGAAATAGAACTTCTGCCTGCATTGCCCGATGCATGGAAGGAGGGAACAATATCGGGGTTGAAAGCCCGCGGCAATATTGAAGTGGAAATGAAGTGGGAGAATAACCGCCTGAAAACTGTTGTTTTACAATCAGCAGAAAATAAAACTGTTATAGTCAGATATGGTAATCTGAAAGCCCGGCATCAGCTTAAAAAAGGCGAATTGCTGATGCTTGACGGAAGTTTAAAAATTAAGTCCGTTTAAGAAAGCCGTTGTACCGCAAAGCCCAATTCCAGGGGATTCAGGGTTAGATACCATACGAAAAGCCTTCGGCGAGGCTTTTCAGGGTATTCTATGGATATGGTTATTTAATATGAGTTTAAACCAGGAATTCCTGAGGGATAGATGTAAGCCTGGAAATATCAGCAATTTTCCCCTTTACATTAAATCCTGATTTACATCCGACTTTACAGGTTGAACACTTTTCACAGGGGTTCTCCTGTACTCCAGTATCTTCAAGGGTGTACAAAGCCTGTGTCAGGTTTCTGTATCCGTAGGCGTACATGTAACTGCGCATGATAGACGGAATATCCAGATTATAAGGACATTGAGGCAGGCATTCACCGCATTGTCTGCAATAAAGTCCGTATTCCGGATTAAGGGAAACAATTCCAAGTTCTTTTTTCTCCTTTTCAGTTAATTCAGGGTTGTTAGCCATTGCAAGGTTTTTCTCCAGTTGTTCGAGGGATGTCATTCCTGAAACAATAGATGCAATATTCTGATTCTGCAATACCCACTTAAAGGCTGCATCAGTGTTAATACCCTGGCCTGATTTATCCCTGAAGACTCCGGCGGTAGTTTTCATTGCAACTACGCCCATTCCTTTTTTTACAGCATAATCTATTGCAGAATCAAGTGATTCTTTATTTTCAATTTTAAAATTGTATGCGATCATTGCCACGTCATAAATACCTGCGTCGGCGGCAGCTTTAAGGGCTTCTTCTGTTCCTCCGTGTGATGCAATTCCGGTGAATCGTGTTTTACCCTGTTTCTTTAGCTGTTCGAGTGCCTTTATCAGGCTCTCGTTCATTATTGTATCTCTTTTCGAAGCATAAGGGAAAAGGAAAAAGTCAACATGATCCATACCGAAACGTTCGAGGCAGGCATCTGCCTTTTTGATGTAGGCATTGATATCGAAAGGCGTGGTAAACAGCCCTGAACGACGGTCGAGTCTGTCTTCAGGTACTGCAGTTCCCACAATAAAGGAATCCCTCGGCAGTCCTTTAAGCCCTTCACCAAGAATTCTTTCATTGTTTCCTTCACCGTAATAGGTAGCTGAAAAGAAAATCTTTATCCCCGAATTGTAGGCTGCCTTTATTAAACCTGTGTCGTTAATTCCCGCAGTTCCGAAGCTTATCAAAGGTGTTCTGATACCGGTTCTCCCAAGAACACGGGTGGGTAATTCAGGGGCGGCAGAGACCGGATTCCCCGTGTGATTTTTCATTGTAACCGGTAAAAAAGCTGCTGCAGAAGCACCCAGCAGACTTTTTCTGATAAAATCGCGACGATTGTTCTTCATATCCTTTGGTTTAAGGGACTCACAGAATACGAATTTAAGAAAAAATCAATAGTGTATGTGTAAAATTAAGGAAATTTCTTTCCCCGGTTCTATTCTTTTATTCCGAATAACCTGCGGATATGCCTGTTATAGAGATTCTCATAAACGCATTCCGAAACAACCTTACTGTTTTTATCAAGCAGGTTCAGGTATTCATCCATTTTATGGGCCGCAAGCTTGTATCCAACATGAATCAATTGTCTCATGTCGGGATTATAATTCGGATTATTACTATCGTGAATTATTGCTGAAGCAAATTTTTTACTGTCCCACTTCATCACTTCGGCAGGTGAGGGAAGCCTTTCTTTCTTTATGTCAATAACGTCGGCGTATGGTGCACAGAGTTCATCAATCTTTTCGTAAGCGCTTTGATATATTTCTTTAACAAAGGCAAGTGCTTCACCTCCTGCCAGAGCAAGTCCGGTTACCTCTTCCAGCCATGTTGTGCCGGCAGTTTTCAGATGTATGCCAGCATCATATTTCCTGATTATCCTGCCGATATGAGGATAGAGAGAAAACTTGTCGGAACCGGAATGAATGCTTATCTTCAGATTTTCGGGAAGGTTAAACAGCTTTACAGCATGTCTGATAACTAAAAGATTAGTTTCGAATTCAAGTGCAAAAAGTTCAGGATTACCCACATAATCAACACCTTTATTGAATCTGCCCTGAAATTTCGGAGCAATGGTCTGCAGCGGAATTTTTTCGATGGATAACATCATGAGGATGAAAAAGAGTTCTGCAGGCGTTTGCGGCTCGGAAACTTCATCCATCGAAACCTCGGTTACAAAATTGCCCTGCCCCTTCAGTTTTTCAATTTTTCTGTAAATGATTCCGGCCATTTTGGTCGCAAAAAGATATTTTTCAGCAACCTGCCTGAGATATGTTCCGGTAATATTAAATGGTTTTGGAATTCCCTGAATACTCAGTTTGCCTCTGTATTTTTCCGCATACTTTATGAATGTATCAATATCCATATCGCATGATTTTTGTCCTATGTATGAGGCAACATCAATTGTAAAGAAATCAGATGCTTCAATGAACCTGCCTACCGTATCGAAGTTGATATGATCGGCATCAACAAAGTATGGCTTGTTGAATTTCATGGTTTTTACTGCGGCGTCTGCTTCTTTTCTGACATCTCCGGGTTCTGTGCCGATAATTATATGTTCACGGTTCGATTTATTCCAGACAGGAGTGATTTCGATACCGTTTTTACCGGCATCAATAATGGCCTTAAGCTGGGCTTCAGCCTGCCGCCCGAAACGGTCGCCTAACCCCATGGAGTATTTTCCGAGTTTTTTCATTAGAAAAGTCGTTTAAGTGGTAATTGATTTAATTAAAGATTATTTATCAGTAGTGTGCGAAAAAAACATATTATAATTCATGTACTCACCCCCTCCTCCGCTTCGCTCCGGTTTCCCCCTCGCTACGTCGTAGAGAGGGGGACATAAGGGGGTTAGTGCATGAAGAGAGAAAGATAGATCAGGTATATTTTTTGTCATATGAAGACTTTATAAAACATAATATTTTTAATCTTATGAATTATCCGACCACTAATGATTATTTATAAAGAAATCAACATTTTCCGATGTAACGATATCCACAGGGAGATAATCAAATTTATCAGGAATTTTATTAAGTGCCAGATAATCAAAAAGTTTCTTTACAGCCCGGTATGTCTGCTCTTCCGGCCTCTGTCCGATAATGAACTTAATAATCCCCTTTTTCAGATAAAATACATTTTTGTCGAGCAGGTCATATCCTATGATGTTGACAGGGGCATAGCCTGCAGAATTAATATATTCAGCAATAACAAATGACTTTGAACCGGTGACAAAAATAGTTGATATTTCGGGATTTTTATAAAACGTTCTGTCAATCAGCACTTTAACAGTTTTATACTCAATGTCCGGAATATTCAGCTTTAATATTTTATGACGTTTGTCACCTGTTTCGGAAAAGAAATTCAGAAAGCCTTTTGCCCTCTTGTTGAGGTGATGCATATTCTGAATGTTTCTTGCAATATTGACAATCAGGACATCCTTTCCGGCAGGGGTGACTATGCTTGCAAGTTGCCCGGCCACCCTGCCGCTTCTGAATATATCTTCCCCGATGTATGAAAGAAATGCAGTTTCAGTGAGGAAGTTGTCAACAAATATGAAGGGTATTTTTTTCTTTTTAAGTTTCTCGCAGAATGTTATTGACTCCCGCCTGTGTACAGGGGCAAGAATAAGTCCGTCAGGATTTTGTTTCAACACATTTGCCGCCTGCTGTTGAAATTCTTCACTGGAATCAAGGTCAAAATTGAACTGATTAATACTTACCGGAAAATGGTCGAGTTCGGATATTGCTTTTATCATTCCTTCGGGATGTTTTTTCCAGAAAGAATTTGCATCGGCTGAACCGGGAAGCAAAGAAACAAGATTATAACTTCTCTTTGTTTTCAGGGCTCTCGCCATAATATTGGGAGTATAATTGAGCTCTTTGGCAACCTCGAGTACCTTTTTTCTTGTTTTTTCCGCAACCTGTCCCCTGTTATGCATTACCCTGTCGACAGTGCCAATTGAGACTCCCGATAAGATGGCAATATCCTTCAATCTTGCCTTTCTGCTGATCATTGGTATATGCAGTTAGGAATAATATCAGATTTCAACTTTTTTGTTTTTGGGAGCGAAAATATTCATAATCAGCCAGGCAATGAGATAGGCACTTGCTGCAATGGCAAACATAACTACATAGCCTGTTTCAACATGGCCTGCTTTCTTGTAGAAATCGAGAATGAAACCTGCAAAGTATGATATACCGAGTCCCCCCAGTGCTCCTGCCATACCTCCAATTCCGGTGACAGAGCTTACTGCCCTTTTCGGGAAAGCATCAGAGACAGTTGTAAAGATGTTAGCCGACCATGCCTGGTGTGATGATGCAGCTAAGGCTATCAGACATACAGCGCCCCATGTGCTTATTGAAGACGATGAGGCAAAGGCTATGGGAGTTACCAGAATTGCAAAGATCAGCATGGCAATACTTCTTGCTCTGAAAGGTGACATGCCTTTTTTGATCATATATGATGAAAGCCATCCTCCGAATATGCTTCCCACGGTAGTTGATGTGTAAATGAATGCAAGCGGCAAGCCGAATGATTTAACATTAAGTCCGGTACCTCTTACCTCGGCAAGCCAGCCGGGTATCCAGAAGAGATAGAACCACCATATCGGGTCGGTCATTGCCTTACCGATGAAAAAAAGCCATGTCTGGCGGTATTTAAGGAGCTGAAGCCATGGGATTTTTTCCTGTGACTCATTTCTTTCGTCAACATCGCTGTGAATATAATCGTATTCTTCTTTTGAAAGGTTTTTCTTTTTTGAAGGCACTTCATATAACCAGAACCAGAAAATTACCCAGATGAATCCTATTGCACCTGTTATAATAAAAGCAGCCTGCCAGCTCCATGCTGCTACTATGGCCGGAACAGCAAGCGGAGCAACTATTGCCCCTACATTTGTGCCGGAATTGAATAGACCTGTTGCAAGTGCTCTTTCTTTTTTGGGAAACCACTCTGCAACACTTTTAATGGCTGCCGGGAAGTTAGCTGATTCACCAAGTCCCAGCATTGACCTCCAGAAACCAAAACCCATGGCTCCTTTTGCAAGTGCATGACCCATTGCGGCAATACTCCATATAATTACAGATATTCCGTAACCTATTTTTGTTCCCCACTTGTCAATAAATCTTCCGGTTAGAACCATACCAAAGGCATAAAAGAACTGGAAGGCCATTACAATATGGGAATAAGCTTTTTCCCCGATATCAAGATCACTCTCAAGAAGAGGCTTCAGTATGCCTATTACCTGTCTGTCAATATAGTTAATGGTGGTAGCAAAGAAAATTAGTGCACAGATTGTCCATCTGTAGTTGCCGATTTTTTTTACTGCTTCTGTCATAAGGTGTATTATTGGTTGATTGATTGGTTGATTGATTGGTTGATTGTTATACATTGTAGGTTGTTGAGGCTGTTGTTCCACCTCGTCCGGTCCAGTTGGTATGGAAGAATTGGCCGCGAGGCCGGTCGTTTCTTTCATAGGTATGTGCGCCGAAATAATCGCGCTGGGCCTGAAGCAGGTTTGCAGGGAGTTTTTCGCAGCGATAACCGTCGAAATATCCAAGGGCTGATGCAAGAGCCGGTGCCGGGATGCCGTTAAGAGTAGCAGTAGCCACAACATTTCTCCATCCTTTCTGTGCTTTTTCTACTTTCTCACTGAAGAACGGGTCAAGAAGAAGATTAGTGAGTCCAGGATTTTTGTCAAAAGCTTCCTTTATTTTACCAAGGAAAACCGATCTGATAATGCATCCTCCTCTCCACATAAGTGCTATACCGCCATAGTTTAGATTCCATTTAAATTCACTGGCTGCAGCTCTCATCAGCGAATAACCCTGTGCGTATGAAACTATCTTGCTTGCATAAAGTGCTTCCCTGAGGTCGTTGAGAAATTCCTTCTTTTTGCCTTTAAAGGATGCTTTTGGTCCGTTCAGGATTTTTGAAGCAATCACCCTTTCATCCTTCATTGCCGAGAGGCATCTTGAAAACACGGCCTCAACAATAAGAGTGAGTGGAATACCAAGGTCAAGAGCTGTTATACCTGTCCATTTACCGGTTCCCTTCTGGCCGGCTGTATCGAGAATCTTATCCACAAGTGGTTTGCCATCAGTGTCTTTGAAAGCCAATATGTCTCTTGTTATTTCAATAAGATAGCTGTTTAATTCTCCTTCGTTCCATTCTTTGAAAACAAGATGCATCTCATCGGTTGTCATCCCCAGTAGGTCGCGCATAATCTGGTATGCTTCGCAGATGAGCTCCATGTCGCCATACTCAATTCCGTTGTGTACCATTTTAACAAAATGTCCTGCACCGTTTTCACCTACCCAGTCACAGCAGGGGGTTCCATCCTCTACTTTGGCTGCTATTGCCTGAAATATTGGTTTTACCTCCGGCCACGCATCTTTTGAACCACCGGGCATAATTGACGGACCAAGAAGAGCTCCTTCTTCACCACCCGACACGCCAGTACCAATATAAAGAAGGCCCTTGCTCTCAACATAGGCAGTCCGGCGATTGGTATCGGGAAAATGCGTATTACCGCCGTCAATTATTATATCGCCTTTCTCCAGATGGGGGAGAAGCTGTTCAATCATATCATCCACAGCACTTCCCGCCTTCACCATTATCATAACCTTTCTGGGCCTTTTTAGTGATGCAATCAGCTCCTGAACAGAATGAGCCCCAACAATGTTTTTCCCTTTTGCCCTGCCGTTTATAAAATCATCAACTTTCTGTAATGTGCGGTTATATACACTTACCCTGAATCCTTTGCTTTCCATGTTCAGAACAAGGTTTTCTCCCATAACCGCAAGACCGATTAATCCGATGTCTGATAAGTTGTTCATAATTAATTAAATTGTTTATTGTTTGTCGTTTGTCGTTTCTTTTTTCCCTGCAATTCACGCCGGGATTTTGTTTCGCTCAACTTTTTCCGTTTGCCTTTTATCTTTTATCTTTTATCTTTTATCTTTTATCTTGCTATAATACTCTTTTACAATCTCATCCATCACCCTGCTTGTCCGGGCAGCCGTAATACCCGTACTCACAGCTTTGCCTTTCCCGAGAAGTTCGTTAACTACCTGTTCAATAAGGTAGTACTGCACATTCTCCGGTCTTTCGTTTATAAATTCCCTTGTCCCGTAATTATTTGTAAGTATTATTGGTTCGAATGTGAAACATGAAAACCTTATATGTCCCTTTTCGCCAAAAAATTCCATAATTTCTCTGTTTGATGAATTATGGATGCTGAAGCACCAGGTACCTGTACCGGTAATATTATTCAGGAAAAGGAAATGTACCGACACGTAGTCTTCGGGTTTATACAATCTGCCGTGGTTCAGCACTACTGATTTAACTTTTTCAACAGGGCCGAAAAGAAAATCGAGGTAGTCTATCTGATGTGAAGCAAGGTCAAAGAAATGTCCTCCTCCGGATATTTCAGGATCAACTCTCCATGATAGTTTTCCGGCTTTTTCGTCATCGGATGGTGCTTTGAAGAGTTGAATGGTGAAAAATCGGAGATTGCCTATTGCTCCGCTCTCTATCAGTTCTTTTACCTTGAGGAAGCCCGGTAGAGTGCGACGGTAATAAGCCACAAAAACCGGGACATTATATTTTTCAGCCGTTTCATTTATCAAAAGACATTCCCGGTAGTTTAAAGCCATGGGTTTTTCAATATACACCGGTTTACCTGCCTTTATTGCCATAACAGCATATTCTGCATGGCTTCCGGGAGGTGTAGCAATGTACACGGCATTGACATCAGGATCGTTGATCAGCTCTTCAGCTCTGCCGTAAAACTTTGGTACATCGTGTCTTGCGGCATAATCCCTGGCAAGGCTTATGTTTCTTCTCATTACTGCAACAAGGCGTGAGCCCGGCACCTTATTAAAAGCAGGTCCGCTTTTAACTTCCGTAACATTGCCGCAGCCTATCATGCCCCATTGAATCATGAGAAAATCAAATATTTAATTGTTAAGCCTTTCTTTAGCCGACCAGAGTCCCACAGCCGGGTTGGAAATATAGTAAATTTCTTCGCCTCCGGGCATGATATTCACCCCATCCTTAAGTTTTTCCGGGTTATATTTTTTTATCATCTCCGTGAGTTCCCCATACCTGAAATTAACCGATTCAATCTCATCACGGCTAAGGAACCCCGGACAATAGGTTATTGAGAACCGGCCTTCTGAACTCCCGTGGATGAGATGTGCTGCAGCACTTAGGTTGGCTTTAAGTTCAGGGTCGGTTTCAAGAGCCCTGAGAGTTGCCGGTGTTCCACGGTATCCGTACTTCCGGATAAGCCTGTCAATCTCTTTGTCTTCACCGAATTCCTTCAGACCGGGTGCCAGTACAATCAGTTCACCATTATCGGCCATGGCCATCCTCGTGCGGTAAATACTTTTGTTTCCCAGCCAGGTGCTTCTGAATTCACCAGGTTCGAGATAAACAACAACTTTCTTCAATGGTCTGTCGAGAACTGTAAAGTTAACTTTTAGTGAAAGATCGGAAGCAAGTTTGAAAACATCGGGATTGTCACCTATATAGAGACCTCTTGTAACAAGCTTTCCTGATTCATCACGTGCAACTACCGTAAGCACATAAACAATGGGCAGGCCGTTAATGAATTTTGCCGCCGCATAATTAAGCAGTTGTCTTACAGGATTATCAGCCTTTCCCAGAAGTCTTTCAATGCCGTAAACAGCGCCTATGAAATGGCTTTTGTTAATGCCTTCCGACCCGCCTGTACCGACAAAAATGTTTTTTGTATAATTGGCCATTCCTGTCACTTCATGCGGTACTACCTGTCCAACCGAGAGGATAAGATCATGACCTCCGTTTTTAATAAGTTTGTTTACCTGTGCTGGCCACGCATAATTAAGCTTTCCTTCCGTTATTTCCGAAATGTATTCACCGGGGACAATTCCGGTTGTTACTACATCATTCCGCCAGTCGTGAACCCTGAAAAGGCCTCCCGGAACGCCCTGATACATTATTTTTATTTCACTTTCTGTCATTGGATTGTGGGTGCCGAGGGCGGGAAGTATATCTGTAAGGTTTTTGCCGTAATAGTCATAAATATACCTCGTCAGCTCCCCGGCTCTTGAATGAAGTCGTGTTATATCAGGAGGAATGACAAGCACTTTTTTTCTTGTGCCTATTTTATCAAGAGCAGTAAATAAACCGTTTTTCAGGTCTTCAGGCCCCAGAACTGCTTTTTCTGAACCGGTTCCGAAATATATCATGCCGTTTTGATTTTTTTCTTCAGGGGAAGTATTTATAGTCATTTAAAGCCATTTATAATTATTAGATTGTTTGCTATTAACAGCTAAATGCTGAACGTTAAACTCCGCTGTAAGCATTGAATCCTCCGTCAACTGGTATGACAACGCCTGTTAGGGCTTTCGACATATCTGATACAAGGAAAAGAAGGGTACCGTTGAGTTCTTCGGGTAGGAGGAATCGTTCCATTGGTGTTGCGTTGATGACTTTTTTTCCTCTGGCTGTCAGTTCACCTGTTTTTTCGTCAATAAGCAGAAACCTGTTCTGGTTGGTCAGGAGGAACCCTGGTGCTATAGCATTTACTCTCACACCTGTTTTTGCAAAATGTACAGCCAGCCACTGCGTGAAATTGTTTATTGCAGCTTTTGCGGCCGAATACGCTGGAATCTTTGTCAGCGGCCTGTATGAATTCATCGAGGATATATTAACAATTACACCCGATTTTTTCTTCACCATATCGGTAGCGAAAACCATACAGGGCAGGAGGGTTCCTTTGAAGTTGAGATCGAATACCTTGTCGAACCCTTCGATTTTCAAGCCGAAAAAAGTATCCTCAAGATTTTCGTTTTCAGTTCCTTCTATCCTTTCAGCTTTTGTTGTGGCTGCCGGTGAATTTCCTCCGGCGCCGTTTATAAGAATATCAATCGAACCTAATTTGTCGTTAATAACCTTCTTTGCTTTCATGAGCGACTCCCTGTCGAGCACGCTGGCCGACAATCCGATGGAAGGAACCTTGAAATCGTTTTCGATTTCTTCAGCAACTGACCTTGCGGCTTCGCCGTTCAGATCAAGAATAACTGTCTTTACTCCCTGCGCTGCAAGAGCCTTTGCCATACATGAGCAAATAACACCTGCACCGCCTGTAACTATGGCTATTTTGTCCTTTAAATTGAGCAGATTGTTCATTTATAGTTGGTTTTGATTTATTGATAAACTTCTTGAAATGATTTTTATAAATGCTTAAAATCCGAATTGTTCTTTTGCATTTTTATAACTTATTCCTTCCACAACCATTTTAAGAAGTTCATCGTCATCAGGAATAAGTCCTTTTTCCACTTCTTCGCCTATGAAATTACATGCCAGCCGTCTGAAGTATTCATGACGCGGGTACGACATGAAGCTTCTTGAATCGGTTACCATGCCTATAAACCTGCTGAGCAGACCCATTGCCGAAAGATCCCTGAGATGTTTTTCCATCCCTGTTTTCTGGTCAAGAAACCACCATGCAGCTCCGTATTGTACTTTTACCGGCACTGTGCCATCGTTAAAATTTCCTGCCATTGTAATCATTACTTCGTTATCGGCAGGATTAAGATTATATAGTATTGTTCTTGCAAGCTGGTCATCTTCATCGAGTTTACTCAGGAAGCGCGACATTTTAAGCGCATCCTGCGGAGAGGCGATAGAGTCCCATCCTGTGTCAGGACCCATAATACGAAACATTCTTGTATTGTTGTTTCTCATTGCCCCCACATGAAACTGCTGTGTCCAGCCCCTTTTATGATTCATTTTACAGAGTTCGGTCATCACGGCACATTTATATTTTTCCGGATCGCCCTCATTAAAAGATTTTCCTGTAAGCATTTTTTTGATTATGCGGTCAATTTCATTTTCTGTGTATTCTGTGAAGAAAAATCTGTCGAGTCCATGATCCGACTGCCTGCATCCGTTCTCATGAAAGAATGTATGACGATTGAAAAGTGCAGTTATGAGGGTGAAGAAATCCTTTATTTCTATATCGGCGCTTTGACCCAGTTTATCAATATATGCCCTGAATTTGTTATTCTCTTCAATTTTCAATACTGCATCAGGCCTGAAGGTAGGCAGAACCTTTACATCGAAATCAGCTTTCATCTGCCTGTGATATTCAAGAGTGTCGGTAGGGTCATCAGTTGTGCAGATAACCTCAACATTCATTTTTTTAATAAGATTTCTTGTACTGAAATCCCTGCTTTGCAGCATCTGGCTTGCCTTATAATAAATCATATCAGCTGTTTTTGGAGATAAAATGTCAAATATTTCAAAATACCTTGCAAGCTCCAGATGTGTCCAGTGAAACAAAGGATTACCAACGGTGTAAGGAACTGTTTCTGCCCATTTTCTGAATTTTTCGGCAGGTGAGGCATCGCCTGTGCAATACTTTTCAGGAACGCCGTTAGTTCTCATTGCCCGCCATTTATAATGATCACCCTCAAGCCATATCTGGGCCAGATTGTCAAACTGCCTGTCGGCTGCAATCATCTGAGGGGAAAGATGACAGTGAAAATCAATTATTGGCTGATTTTCAGCATACTGGTGATATAACCTCTCTGCTGTCTTATTGGTAAGCAGGAACCCGGAATGGATAAAAGATGTCATAGGAATAATTATTAATAATTTTTTATGTGAAAATAATGAAATATATTTGCGTTAACGAACACGAAAATACAAATTAAACATAATTATGCAAACAAAAGAGTAATTAAAGGCATAAAAAAGACGAAATAAAAAAATTAAAAATGAAAACTGAACTGAGATTTGCTGCCCATCCGGATGATGTAAAACATTACGGTACTGAAAGATTGAGAAAGGAATTTCTGATTGAAAAGCTTTTTGAAAAGAATGAGCTGATACTTATCTATTCAATGTACGACAGGTATATTGTGGGCGGGGCAATGCCGGCTGACAGGCCGGTAAAACTCAAATCATTCACTGAACTGAAGTCGGAAAATTTTCTTGACCGGCGGGAGATGGGAATCATAAATGTAGGAGGCACGGCGGAAGTGCGCACCGCAGGCGGGTCGTTCATTATTGGTTTTAAAGAAGCACTTTACCTTGGCAGGGGGACAACAGGGGTAGAGTTCATATCTGCCGATCCGGGCCACCCGGCAAAGCTTTATATAAACTCTGCTCCTGCCCATCACTCTTATCCTTCGCGGAAAGTTACACTTGCCGATGCAGAAGTGGTTGTTATGGGCGCTCCTGAACAGTCGAATCACCGCACTATAAATAAACTGCTGGTTAACAGTGTTATAGAAACGTGCCAATTACAGATGGGAATGACTGAACTTAAACCGGGTAGTGTATGGAACACAATGCCTGTTCATACACATAGCCGCAGGATGGAAGCCTATTTCTATTTTGATGTTCCGGAGAAACAGGCTGTTTGCCATTTTATGGGAGACCCCGGTGAAACACGCCATATATGGATAGTTAACGAACAGGCTGTTCTCTCTCCTTCATGGAGCATCCACAGCGCAGCCGGAACATCAAATTATACTTTCATCTGGGGTATGGCGGGCGAAAACCTCGATTACGGAGATATGGATGTAAGATATCCCGATACTTTGAAATGAAACGGTGGTGCTGGGTGCCGGGTACTGGGTGCCGGTTGCCGGAATACGTTGATTTTTTTGTTAATTGATTTTTTACTTTTAGAATTACCTATTAACTGGTATAATCTTAAGAAACAGAATTATGAATGAAGTAAAGGAATTATTTGATCTTACGGGAAAGGTAGCCCTTGTTACGGGCGGAACCCATGGAATAGGTCTTGCAATTGGTCTGATGCTTGCCAGAGCAGGTGCAAGGATATGTGTAAACGACCTGAGCGACGAAAAGCTATCCTCATGTAAAGAGGAATTCAGGAAGGCTGGTTTTGATGTTTACACACTTAAGTTTAATGTGACTGATGAAGCAGACGTTGACAGAGGTATTACTGAAATCGAAAACAATGTGGGTACTATTGATATTCTTGTTAATAATGCCGGAATTATCAAAAGGATTCCTATACTTGACATGAAAGTTTCCGATTTCAGGGAAGTGCTTGAAGTTGACCTTGTTGGGCCATTTATTGTTTCAAGGCGGGTAGCTCCGGGGATGATCAGGAAGAGGGCTGGCAAGATTATAAACATGTGCTCGATGATGAGCGTTTACGGCCGAAATACCGTTTCGGCATACGCTTCGGCCAAGGGTGGTCTCAAGCTGCTTACGCAAAACATGACCTGCGAATGGGCAAAATACAACATACAGGTTAACGGGATTGGTCCGGGCTATATCGCAACAGACCAGACAGCGCCAATCCGCGAAGGCAATCATCCATTCAACGACCTGGTGATGACGCGCACCCCCGCCGGCCGCTGGGGCCAGCCCGAAGATGTTGCCTCCGCAGCCCTCTTCCTCGCTTCAAAAGCCAGCAATTTTATAAACGGCCATATCCTCTATGTTGACGGAGGCATACTGGCTAATTTCGGGTACGTGAAAGGTGAAAATATATTACCAGACACCTGAAAAACAGCTGAACTACACGGCAAGGAAACATCGGTTTATCTGTGCGATACGGTGATTGATGAGACAGGAATCTTCAGGGAAGCCATACCGGTAGAAGAACTTGCCGCACCTTTTTATAGCATGATGTATGTATGGTATTGATTAGCTGGATAACAGCGGCCTATTTGTAGCAGGATGCATTTAGGTATTTGATTACCTGAGTAGCAGCGGCCTGTTTATGGCTGTTTGGTTCGAAAGTGGTTTTTTATTAGTTTTGACACACGTATATAACAAACCGGCTATGGGAAACAAGATTGTTACTTTCGGTGAAATTATGCTCAGGCTTTCAACACCTGAGAGGCAGAGGTTTACACAGGCAACCACTTTAACAGCTTTTTTCGGAGGCGGGGAGGCAAATGTTGCAGTTTCACTTGCCAATTTCGGATTGCCGGTGGAATATGTAACAAGGCTTCCGCAGAATGACTTTGGGAGAGCGGTGGTCATGGAACTGAGGAAGCATAACGTTGGAACTAAATATTTAGTTTGGGGAGGAGAACGACTCGGAATATATTTCCTTGAAACAGGCTCAAACGCCCGTCCAAGTAAAGTTATTTACGACAGGGCTCACTCCGCAATTTCTGAAGTTAAACCCGGTATGATTGACTGGGAAAAGGTGTTCGCGGATGCCTCATGGTTCCACTGGACGGGTATCACACCGGCAATATCCGAAGGAGCCGCCGGGGTATGCCTCGAGGCTGTCAGGAAAGCAAAGGAGAAAGGGCTGACAATATCGTGCGACCTGAATTTCAGGAAAAACCTCTGGAAGTGGGGCAGGAGTGCAGGGGATGTGATGCCCGGACTGGTGGAACATTGCGATATTATTCTTGGAAATGAGGAAGATGCAGAAAAAGTGTTTGGAATTAAGCCTCCACAGGGAGACGTTGCTTATGGCAGGGTAGAACATGAAAGTTATGAACCGGTTTGCAGAGAACTGAAAGAAAAATTTCCGGAAGCAAAGAAGATAATTATTACCCTGCGCGGCTCAATAAGTGCTGACCACAACACATGGTCGGGCATTCTTTATAACGGTGAAAAGTTTTTTAAGGCTCCTGTTTACCAGATAACTGATATAGTTGACAGGGTAGGGGGCGGCGATGCCTTTATGGGCGGACTGATTTACGGGCTTATCAGCTATCCGGGCGATGACCAGAAAGCCCTCAATTTTGCCGTTGCCGCTTCGTGCCTGAAGCATACAATCCACGGCGATTTCAATCTTGTAACCGTAGCAGAGGTCGAACAGTTGATGAAGGGAGACGCTTCGGGAAGGGTGGTGAGGTGAAATCACATCTGATATGTGTCCTTATTTCTTTATTTCTTTTTCAGAAGCTCGTTAATTTTTTCCAATAGTTCATTCATTGTGAAAGGCTTGCTGATGTAATCGTTGCAGCCGCTTTCCAGCGCACTTATCCGGTCTGAATCGTGTGCGAAGGCAGTCTGGGCAAGAATTGGTACACGGGGGTTGAACTCCCTTATTTTCCGCGTGGCTTCATGCCCGTTCAATAACGGCATTTTAATATCCATTAGCACCAGTTCAACTTCGGGATTTCCCTTACACATCTTTACAGCCTCCATACCATTTTTTGCCCTGAGTATGTTATAACCGTTTTTCCTGAGAAGAGTTTCCAGATAAAAATAATTGAGTTCATCATCTTCTGCAACGAGAATGGTTTTTCCTCTGTTATCCGTTATAACTTCTTTATGTTGAACCGCTTCAGCTTCTTCAGTTATTGTATCTGTTTGTTTCACAGGTAGAATAAGACTAAAGGTGCTTCCTTTTCCGGCCTCAGATTCAAGCCTGATTTTACCGCCAAGCAATCCTGCATACGATTTTGCTATCGAAAGGCCAAGCCCGACACCCTCATAAGAACGGGAGTATGAAGTATCAACCTGAACAAACCTTTCGAATATTTTTTCGTGCATCGAAGAGGGTATACTCGGTCCGGTGTCTTTTACAGAAAATATAATTCCTTCAGTTCCCCTTTCCACAATCAATTCCACAGAACCCTGTTCTGTAAACTTTATGGCATTTTTCAGAAAATTGCCAAGTACCGATTCAACTTTATATTTATCGGTACTAATAACCATATCGGCGGGAATTTTATTTATCAGGGAGAACCTCAGCCCTTTCTTTTCAGCTTCGGGTTTAAAGAAATTAAAAAGATAAAGTACAAGTTCATTAATGTTAACATTCTCAAAATCAACTGATATTGTTTCTGTTTCAATTTTCGAAACCTCAATTATCTGGTTTATTGTATTTAACATGCGTTCGCCACTCTCTTTAAGCATTGTTAAATAGGTTTCCTTTTCTTCGTCGTCAAGTGCCGGGTTACGGAGAAGCTCACTGAAGCCGAGGATGCCGTTTAGCGGTGTGCGGATTTCATGGCTGATATTGGCCAGGAAAGCCGATTTAAGCCTCGAACTCTCTTCAGCTTTCTCCTTGGCGGCTATGAGTTCTTCAAGGATTTTCTTTTTTTCGGTAATATCTTCTTTTACTGCTACAAAGTGAGTGATTTTTCCTTCACTGTCAGTTACAGGCGAAATGACAGCCTTTTCCCAGTAGAATTCCCCGTTTTTCCTCTTGTTAACCAGTTCGCCTTCCCATGTTTTCCCAGCGAGTATATTGTCCCAGAGATTTTTGTAAAATTCTGTGGATTGTTTGCCCGACTTCAGGAATCTCGGATTTTGTCCGGCTGCCTCATCGAATGAATATCCAGTGATGTTAGTAAAGCCGGGGTTGACATATTTGATATTGCCGTCAACATCGGTAACCATTACGGATACAGAGCTGTTTTCTACTGCGCCCCAGAGAAGCCGTAGTTGTGCTTCAGCCTTTTTCTTTTCCGTGATATCATGTATTATTGAGTGAAGCACTCTTTTACCACCCAGCTCAATTCTGCTTGAAAATATTTCAACATCGGCAAGGGTTCCGTCGGCTTTCCGGTGTATGGATTCGAAATATGTTTTTTCCCATGAAAGAATTTCCTGCATTCTTTTCTTTAACACTTCCGGTGGGAAAGTACTTATCTGTGAAATATTCATCTGTTTGAGCTCGTCAATACTCCAGCCGTAAAATTTTGCAGCAGTTTCATTAGCCTCAAGAATATAAGCGGTTTCCGGATCTACAATCAATTTTATTGCGGCATGTTTCTGGAACAGGTTTCTGAATTTCTCTTCGCTCTCCCTGAGAGCCATTTCTGCCTGTTTTTCTTTGGCAAGTGCCAGTTCAAGATCAACAGCTGCTTTTACACTATTCTGGTAAAGGATAGCATTCCTTACAGCAATGGCTGTGATATTTGAAAGGGTAATGAGGTAGTATTTGTCGGGGTCCGAAAGAAATACTTCCTCTTTTTTTGATGCGTTAATCATAATTCCCAATACCTTACCTTTGTCCGACAGAGGAAGTATTATTCCTGTTAGTAAATCGCAGTGATCAGACAAAAACTTATCGGCTCCATTCATTTTGCGGGTTTCCGGGTCGAAAACAACAGTCTGGCAGGTACTGATTGCTTTGTTAATTAAAGGGGATTCTTCTGCTGACAGAGTAACGCACTCCGGCGGCATTTCCTCCTTTTTTCCGGGTGCAACAGCCTCGATGTTCAGTTTTCCTTCCTGTTGAAGATAAATAGCAGCATAGTCAAATCCGGATATTTTCAGTGAATTTTCAGCGGCCCTTTTAAGAATAGCTCCTAGATGCAAGAATGTAGAGAGACTCTTTGAAGTATCAAGAAGAATTTCAAGATTTTCAAGGTTTTTGAGTATTCTTTTTTCGATTTTCTTCCTTTCTGTGATATCTGTTACAGTATGGATATATGAGTTCAGTTCACCTTTTTCATTTACGACAGGATCAACTGTTACCAGGTAATAGTTCACTCCTATTGTCATTTCAAACTGTTCGCGCCGGCGGCTTTTACACATTTGCAGGTAAGGGCATCCTTCAATGGGTTTATTTTTTCCGTGAATCACCTCGCAGCATCTTTTCCCTTTTATCTCATCGGGGGTGGATTTAAAGATATCAAGTGTCGCCTTGTTATACCTCAGCACTTTCTGTTCCGGATCGAGAATCATAATGCTGTCAGGCACTGTATCGAAGGTTGTCTGCCACTCCTTCACAAGCCGCTCGTTTTCTTCGATAAGCGACTTCATTCTCACTACAAGAGGCTCTTTTTCACCTAAAATCACATCTACCTGTCCCTTTCTGATGGAGTCGAGGGCCGCTTCTGCCAGGGCGAGCCTCTTCTTTAGCTCATTATATGACAAAAGTTTTTTACCCATTTGTTAACTGCTTTTGATAACTCTTATTCCAAGTATCTCTACGAGTTTGTCCTCCTTGTCTATTTTACCTACAATAACTTTTTCCGATGAAGGTTCTTCAATTATAAGTGTGGGAACAACTATTATCCTTTTCTCAATGGCGCTTTTATAGTCTTTAAATACATCAATAATTTTTAGTTCGTAAGGTTCCTTAAAATATTTCTCACAAAAGCCTTTCAGCATCCGTTCTGCCGACTCTGAATTTGGTTCATTGCCGGCGACGAAGAGAGTAAAACGGAATTTTGCCGCTTCATCTTCTGACTTCTTTTTCCCGGGTATTTTTTTTCTGGCTTTCATTTATTCCTTCTGTTAATTGATAGAATGTTTTCTTATTGATATTATTTATGCCTGATATTCTCCTCCGCGTTTCAGCATACGCAGTTTCGATTCTTTTGAAACCCGGTTCTGTATTTGCTTTAGCCGTTTCAGCTCAAGTTCGGTACGGCTGATTTCGTATGCAAGTTTTTCGGCTTCGGCTTTTTCCTCTTCTTCCTTTTCAGTTCTGGCAGTTCCGGTAAGCATTTCTCCCCTGCCCGTATAAATCTCGAGAATTTTTATCCCGTTATCGGTTATCACGTATTCATGTTTCTGGTTCGAATGGCCTGAACCTCTTGATTTAAGAACCTGAAGAACTCTGTTGGTTTCGCCCGGGCACATAACATATTTCATATATATCACAGTGTCAATCATTGACGAAATACTATTGCCTGAGATCTCCAGATAGGCGCTTGAGCCTGAAAGCTGGTTAATTAAAAAAATAGTTATTCCCCGTTCCTTGCAGTAGTTGAGAAGGCGCATAAGATATTCGAAGGCAGCCAGTTTTCCACCCATGCGGTGGCATGCCGATATTGCATCAACTACAACATGGGCAGGTTTAAGCATATCAATTTTCTTTACTGCTCTTACATAGTGCTCTTCGGCCCCCATTGCTTCAGGGTAATTGGTTATAAAGAGAAGTTTACCGGCACTGATATGCGGTCTGAGGTTTATGCCTGCGTTGAATACATTATTCACCAGGGCATCTTCCGATTCTTCAAATCCTATATAAAGGATTTTATCTCCTTTTTT
>Ga0078972_1004248_pt1 | contig 40047 bp, 42 predicted proteins | sample YelNatPaOPGAMG01_FD_67568 | JGI IMG/M metagenome (GOLD analysis project Ga0078972, IMG submission 67568) | Hot spring thermophilic microbial communities from Obsidian Pool, Yellowstone National Park, USA - OP-RAMG-01 (SPADES assembly) (version 2) | ecosystem: Environmental > Aquatic > Thermal...
CAAAATCTTTATCTGTAGGAAGTTATAATTTGAGTATAAGTTGTGTAGATTCTGCTAATAATCAAGGAAACTCAACAACAAGAAGCTTAACTATAACTTCATCTGAAGGTGGAGGAGGGGGTGGAGGTGGTAGCGAAAGTTGTAGTGATGAATGTTCTTCTGGAGCAATAGAAAAATCATGTGTAAATTCAACAACAACCAAAACAAAAACTTGTGGTAATTATGATTCTGATTCATGTTTAGAATGGAGTGATTATAGTTATAATAGTTGTTCAGATAATGAAGAATGCAAAGATGGAAGTTGTGTATTAAAAACATGTACAGAAGATTGGACATGCACAGAATGGAGTTCATGTATAAATAACACACAAACAAGATTATGCACAGACAAAAATAATTGTAATACAACAATTAACAAACCAAATGAAATTCAATCTTGTTCATGTACAGAGAACTGGCAATGCACAGAATGGAGTTCATGCATAAATAACACACAAACCAGATTCTGTGAAGATATTAATGAATGTGGGACAACAATAAATAAACCTATAGAATCAACTTCTTGCGATTATAATTGTACAGAAAATTGGGTTTGTAATTGGACATCATGTGAAAATGAAACTTTACAATATCCTATTGATTGTATTGATACAAATAATTGCGGAACAAGTAAGAATTATCCTTCAATAAAAAGCTGTGGTAGCAAAACAGATAGCAAAACATCAAAATGCTTGGAAAATTTTGAATGTGAGAACTGGAGTGAATGTAAAGCAGATTATTCTATTACAGAAATATTACAAAAAACAGATAGATTAGAAGGAACAAAAGTAAGAACATGTGTAGATATAAATAATTGTTCAAAACCAGTAATACAAAAAGCTAGTTGTAGTTTAACTGTTCCTGTAAAAACAGAAACTGTAGAATGGTGTAATGAAACAATTACAGAAGTATATGATAAAAGAACCTCAGATTTAATAAGTAGAATTAAAGTACAAGAAATTGAAAATATAAGCAAAATTAATGTTAAATTTTCATTAGTTAATTTTACTAAATACTGTGATTATTGTTATGATGGAGTAAAAAATTATGATGAAACAGGATTAGATTGCGGAGGAGAAAATTGCCCACCATGTATAGAAAGAAACATAAGGAAAAATTATACTATGTTCATATTAAGATTATTTTTATTATTGTTTTTAATAATATCTATTTTAATCCTACTCTTATCATCAAAATTCCATGAAATAAGAAACAAAGATAAACTAATAAAACAAAAAAATATAATACTTTCAAAAAGATTAGAGCAACTATTAAAAGAGGCTTATTTCTATTTAAAGAAAAATAAAATAAATAATGCAAGAGAAAAATATGAAGAAATTAGAAAAACTTATAACGAAGATTTAAATTCTGAATTTAAGAAGAAATTTTACAAAAAAGGAATGGGGCTTTATTTGATTTTAAAAGAAAAAATAAGTAAAATTAAAGAACTTGAAAAACCATAAAATGAAGTTAGATTCAGAAGTTTTTTTAAAAAAATAATTTTAGCTTTCCAAATAAACTTTTTTTATTAAAAATTTAGAGCCCGCAACATCTGAAATTATTGCGCTTATTAATAAATTATCTTTTGTAGCATTTAGTATTCCATTTATTATAGGAATTTTTGTATCTTTTGAGAATTTATATATAACCTCTCTTATTTCTTCTTCAGTTAATTTTATTTTTGTTGACATTACTTTTGTTGCTGTTTTTACAAGCAAGAATTGATCCTTACCTGAGCATTCTACCCCGGTTACTCTTGGATCATTAAATATTTTTTTTATTTCATATATTATCTCATCTGTAGAATTAAATTTTATAGGGGGCTGTTGTATAGTCGGTTTAGGGATTACTTTATTTGGAATTGTTTTTATATCATCTTTTGTTAAAGGTTTTAAACTTTCTTTTATGGTTGGAAGCGGCTTTATTTTAATAGTTGATTTAGGAACTATCTCTTGATTTTTTATCTTGTTATATTCATACTCTCTTTCTATTTGTTCAAGAATTTCTTTTCTTATTCTTTCGCTTATCTCATCAAAATTTTCTATATTACCTTCTTTTCCTAAATCTATTTTATCTATATTTAATATTAGTTCTTTTGTGAATTCTTTTAAGAATAAACTTCTGTATTCTCCCATATTTTATAATTAGATGTCTGTTTGAAGTTTACTTTTATCCTGTGTTATGGAAGATTCAAAATTAGAATATATATTTTGAGGAGGTGATTGAGGTTTATATGGGGTCATAACTCTTTGTGAAGGAATTTGCGAAGAATGTGAAGAAACCCTATTTCTTATGCTTTCTTCCATTAAAGTTAATCCCTTTGCTATTAATTTATTTTGTTCAAGAAGAGCATTTAATTTTGTTAAAAATTCTTGGTCTTTTTCTATATCTGCAACTTTTTCATCTATTTTTCCAACAAAACTTTTTGCCGCCAATTCAAATAATTGTAATAGTTTGGAAATTTGTATTGATAATTCTTCTAATTTTTGAGTTGTATTTACAAGAGCTTTTTGTATGTTTACAAAATTTTCAATAAGCATAATATTCAATTTTTCATATTTATCAGATTTCGTTTTCTCTTTTTTTGCCATATAGAATTATATTTTTTGATATTTAAAAATGTTACTTATTAATATTTTTAATGGGCGCAGAGGGAATCGAACCCCCATCCTTCGCTTTCTCACATGCTATTTTATTAATTAATCTTGCTGGAGGCGAATATTCTAGCCTTTGAACTATGCACCCTCTCAATAAAAGAAAAATAAAAACCATTTAAATATTTTTCGCGAGTTTTTTTATTTCCATTATTTCAGATTCAGATATAGAGGTGCCTTTAAATTTGACAGCATAAAGTAGGGCATCTAAAATATTATTATTTTTTATTTCTATTAATTTTCTTTTATAAGCTATGAAAACCAATTCAGAAGATCTTATGCATTTTATACTTCTTAATTTATCAAGATTATTTTTCATATCTACATTTGTATGAAGCTTCATTTCAAATAATTTTTTCAAATTTAGTGGATTTTCGCATAATATTCTCATTGTTCTTTCATCAACAGCAACAACATTTTCTATTTTTTTATCTTTACATAATAAAGATAAAGCAACACACGAAGCTTCACCTTCTTCTATAAGATGTATGAATTTATTTCTTGCAGAAAAAATAGAATTTACTTCGTTTAAAATTTCTTTTGTTTTTTTTGTTACTTCAAAATCTTTTATTTCTATAGAAGAAGGAAATTCAAAAATCCCATTATCAACTAATTTTTTTATTTGTAATGCTTCTAATTCATATTTTTTATTATTTAAGGGGATATCTATAATTTCTTTTTTAATTTCTTGTGTTATTATAAATTTTCCTGGAAAGATTTCTTTTTCTTTTTCTAAAATATCAAGAATTCCATTTAAGGCAAAATTTATTATTACCGAAGAATCGAAAATTATTATTTTTTTCATTTTAACATTCAAAAATTTCTTCTGCAAATTTAATTCTTTTTTTTATAGGTAAAGTTATGTTAAGATTAACATCAGGAATTCCTGTTTGGCCTGCATATTCTGCTAATTCAAAAATACTTATTCCCAATAATCTAGCGGTTCGTTGCATAGATATTCCATGTTCATATATACGCGAGGCTTTGTTTATACTCGCTTTTCTAAAAACATCTTCTATATGTTTTTTTAAATTTCCACCCGTGTTTTTTAATTCTTTTATGATATTTTGTAATTCTCTTGCAAAATTTTCCTCGGCATCTCTTTCAAGAAAAGCAATGGCTTTACTTATACCGACTTCTATAGTTTTACAGCAACTTTTGAATTGTGGGTAGTGTTGATAATTTGTTCTTTCTATTAGTTTACTTATTGAATAAATTATTACAGCTAAAGTTATGCTTATTTCATCTTGATTTATAGAGGCAGAATGAATTGTTTGATTAGAAAGATTTTTTAATTTGATAATATCTTTTTTTCTCATTGCTATTTTTGTGCTTCTTAGAACATCAAGTATATGCCTCTTTTCTTCCATAGAAAATTAAATGAAACACAATATTTAAAAGTTTGCAAATATCTATCTATTAATGAATATTCTGCTTGATACAAATTTTATTTTAGAATGCGTAAAAAATAAAATAGATTTGGATGATTTGAAAATATATGGAAATTTATTTTTGCCTATAGAAGTTTATTCTGAATTGCAAAATATATTATTAGATAAAAGACAAAAAGAAAAAAACAAAGCAATTGCTAAATTGGCATTGCAAATTTTAGATAAGAAAAATCTTAAAACAATAAGTTTAGAAATTGATAAAGTAGATGATGGAATTATAAATTATGTAAGGAGAAATGATAATATTATTGTTGCAACTCTAGATAAGGAATTAAAATCAAGGCTTGAAGGAATTGCTAAAATATTAACAATAAGGAATAAGAAAAAAATTGTTTTGTTATAAAGATATTTCCAATATATTAACTTTAATTAAAATGATTCATCATTGTTTTTAGAGATGCATTAGATTTTTTTAAGAACAAGTTAAGAAATTAGTTTTTATTTAATGTGTATGATTTTCTTTTTTGCTTTGTGTGATTAATTTATAATTTTATAGTATATGTTCCTTTTTTTGCTATTTTCATATTTTTTGCGACTTCTGAATTTTCAGGGTCTAAAATTATAACTTTTCCTTTGAAATCCTCACTATATTCCTGACTTCCGCAATTAGGGCATTTATCCCCTTCATATATTGTTTTGCATATTTTACATGCTCTTTCTTTTGCCATTTTTTATTTTTTTATTTTTTTCTTTGATTTAGTTTCCTCAGATTTTTTTGCTGTCATTTTTGCTTTTCTTTTTTCTTCTTCTATCCACTCTAATCTTCCTAATCCTGGCTGCCTCATTGTTAATCCTATTTTCATTTCATCATATCTCTGTGATAAAGCAATTATTCTTGCAAGAACAGAATCTCCTTTTTTCAAAATTCTTTTTGTATTTTTTCCTACTAAAGAATTTGCTTTTGAAAATGAAACATAATCTTCCATTGTTTGTGAAACATGAACTATTCCTTTCATTAATCCCATATTTATTATTGCACCAAAACTTTCAATACTTTCAACAATACCGAAAACTAATTCCTGCATTTCAGGCTTCCATGTTAACACCTTAAATAAACTTTTATAATAAACTGCGCCATCCCCAAAAATAATGATTCCTTCTTCTATATTCATTACGTCTAAAACCCCAATAACAGCTCCTAATTCTTTACTAACATTTTCAGAATATGTTTTTTTTAATTGTTGTTTTACTGCTTCTTTTGTAGGTAAACCAAATAAACTTGGTTCAACTCTTACATAATCTTCAACTTCTACAATATAAAACATTTTAAAAATCTCCTAATTAAGCAATAAAAAATTAATACAAAATAGATTTTTAAAGCTTGCGTTTCTGAAAAATAAAATATTTAAACTTTCAGCTTTAATTTGTTCTTTCCACTTCAAGACAAGCCTGTATAAAATCAGGCGTTTTTGATAATTAATTTAAAAGAAAGAATTTAAAAAACCTTTTTCTGTTAGTTTATTATGGCAAGGGAAAATAATAACGAATCTGAAATTACAAATCTAGAAAGTATAAATATAGGTATAGTTGGACATATAGATCATGGAAAGACAACCTTATTATATAGATTAACAGGAAAATGGACAGATACTCATTCGGAAGAGTTGAAAAGAGGAATTACAATAAAATTAGGATATTCTGATTTTATAATAAAAGATGATAAAGGAAAACCATTAAGATATATTTCGTTTATTGATGCTCCAGGTCATGAAATGTTAATGGCAACAATGCTATCAGGATCTGCTTTGATAGATGCTGCCTTGTTAGTTATAGCAGCAAATGAAGGAATAAAACCACAAACAAGAGAACATTTGATGGCATTACAAGCAAAAGGAATAAAACAAATAATAATTATACAAAATAAAATTGATTTAGTAACAAAAGAAAAGGCAATTGAAAATTATAGAGAAATAAAAAATTTTATTAAAGGAACAGTAGCAGAAAATTCTATAATTATACCATGTTCTGCCCAACAATCTGTAAACATAGATAAGATAATAAAAGCAATATTAAATTTAAAAATACCAGAAAGAAATCTTAAAGATGATGCTTTGTTTGTTATTGCAAGAAGTTTTGATATTAATAAACCAGGAACTAAAGTTAGTGAATTAAAAGGAGGGATTTTAGGAGGGGTTTTGAAACAAGGAATATTGAAAGAGGGTGATGAAATTGAAATTAAGCCAGGTATAGCAATAAAAAAAGAAAATCAATTAATATATCAACCATTAAAAACAAAAATTATATCTTTGTTTAAAGGAAATTATAAAATAAAAGAAGCAACTCCCGGCGGGAGTATAGCTATACAAACAACTTTAGACCCATTTATAACAAGAGCAGATAGTCTTGCAGGAAATGTTGCCGCAAAAGTTGGGAAATTAGAAGACGTTAAGTCAAATTTGAAAATAAAATTCAAAATCTTTCCAGAAATTATCATAGAAAGTGAAAAATTAAAAGTTGAAAATATTAAAACTACAGAATTACTTATGTTAAGTATAAATACATCTATTACTGTTGGAAATATTATGAAAATAAATAGAGATGAATTTGAAATTAAGTTAAGAGCTCCTGTTATTGCTCCAAAGGGAAGTAATGTAGGTATTGCAAGAAATATCTCAGGGCATTGGAGATTAATTGGTTATGGAGAGATTCTTAACTAACTTAGTATATCAGAAAAATAATAATGGAACATAGAAGGATTAGAGAGTTATTATTAATAAGCAATCAACATCTTCTGCAAACTTTCACCTTAAATAATAATTTACTTATATGAGTAATTAAAAAATAAGAAACAAAAAATTAATCTTCATTAGCTTCTTTTTCCACCCTTACTAAATCTGAAACAGAATCATCACTTGCTAACTTAATTATCCTTACACCCTGAGTATTTCTTCCCATTAGGCGAATGTCTTTTACATTTGTTCTAATAACAATTCCTTTTGTTGTTGCAACTATAATGCTATCATTATCTTTTACAGAAACAGTTGCTTTTACTTTTCCTGTTTTTTCTGTCACCTTGAGATTAATTACACCCTTACATGCTCTTCCTGTTTTTCTGTATTCTTCTATTGCACTTCTTTTTCCATAACCTTTTTCTGTGATTGTTAATATAGAAGATTTTTTCTTTTCTTCTTCTGTTTCTGGCAAAACCTCTAAACTTGTAACATAATCCCCTTTCTCAAGCTTAATTCCTGTTACACCATAAGATGCTCTTCCCATTGCTCTTACTTCTTCTGCTGAAAATCTTATTGCCTGTCCTTGCTCTGTAACAATAACAACCTCTTGTTTCTCGCTTATTCTTTGAACATCAACTAGTGTATCAGAATTATCTAATGGTAAATTAATAGCTTTAACTCCTGTTTTTCTTGGATTACTTAGTGCTTCAAGTGGAAGTTTTTTGATTATTCCCTGTTTAGTTACCATTAACAAGAAATTTTCAAATTTATTTACAGGAATAACAGAAGTTATATTTTCATCTTTGATATTTAATAAATTAACAATTGCTTTTCCTTTTCCATACCTTTCTGTTTCAGGAACTTCATATGCTTTTAGCCAATAAACTTTTCCTTTGTCTGTAAAAAATAATAAGTAATCATGAGTATTGCAAGTAATAAGTTGGCGTATATAATCTCCTGTTGCTAAATCACTTCCTATCATACCTTTCCCCCCTCTTTTTTGCTCTTTGTAGGTTTTTTCTTCCATTCTTTTTACATAACCTTTACCAGTAACTGTTACTACTACTTGCTTTTTTGCTATCAAATCTTTTTCTTGAATTTCAGCTATTCTTTGTAATATCTGAGTGCGCCTTTCATCTCCATATTCTCTTTTTAAATCAGACATATCTTTTTTTATTATAGCAATAATTTCTTTTTCGTCTCCTAAAATCTTTTTTAATTCTTTTATTAATTCTTCTAATTTTTTGTTTTCATCTTTTAACTTGTCTGTTTCTAAACTTGTTAAAGATGATAATTTCATATCAAGAATTGCCTGAGATTGTTTTGGAGTTAACGAGAATTTTTTAACTAAAGCTTCTAATGCTTCTGCTGTATTTTTGCTTTTCTTTATTGTTGCAACAACATCATCTATTGATTTTAAAGCTATAAGCAAACCTTCAACTATATGTTTTCTGTCTTCTGCTTTTTCTAAATCAAATTTTGTTCTTCTTTTTATAACATTTTTTCTGTGATTAACATAAACTTCAATTATTTGCTTTAAGTTTAGTAATCTTGGCTCCCCATCAACCAAAGCAAGAATATTTGCATCAAAATTACACTGCATATCTGTGTATTGATATAATCTATTTATTGTGAATTTGCTGTCTGCACCACGCCTGAGTTCTATTACGATGCGAATTTTTCCTTTTGAAGATTCATCTCTTATATCTGTAACATCTGGAAGTTTTTTTTCATCAATTAATTTTGCAATTTTCTCAATTAGATTTGTTTTATTTATTTGATAAGGAATTTCTGTTATTACTATTGCTTCTTTTCCTCCTTTAATTTCTTCTGTTGTTAATCTTCCCCTCATTATTATAGAAGCTTTTCCTGTCTTGTATAAATCTAAAATATTGCTTGAAACAATACTGCCCCCGGTTGGAAAATCAGGGCCCTGTATTATTTCTGTTAATTTTTCTATTTCAATATTTGGATTGTTAAGATAAGCAAGGATTGTGTCACAAACATTCACAATATTATGTGGAGGAATATTAGTTGCCATTCCAACCGCAATTCCATTTGCACCATTTAATAACAAATTAGGAAGTTTTGCTGGAAGCAAAACAGGCTCTTTTAAGCTATTATCAAAATTACTTGTCCATTCAACTGTATCTTTTTCTAAATCTTGCAATAATTCTTCTGAAATTTTATCAAGTTTAGCTTCTGTATATCTATAAGCAGCAGGAGGATCTCCATCAATACTCCCGAAATTTCCTTGTCCTTTAACAAGAGGGTATCTCATGCTGAAATCTTGAGCCATTCTTACAAGAGCATCATAAACAGCAGCATCTCCATGTGGATGAAGCTTACCAATTACATTTCCTACTATTCTTGCAGATTTTACTGTTGGTTTTGTAGAATCAATTCCCGTGCTATACATAGAATATAAAATTCTTCTGTGAACAGGTTTTAATCCATCTTCTGCAGCAGGCAAGGCTCTTGATACAATAACAGACATAGCATAATCTATATAAGATTTTTTCATTTCCTCACTTATCTCAGCTTCTTCTATTCCTTTTTCTTGTTCTTCACCTATTTCTTCATCCTGCTCTTGATTTTTTTCTTCTTCCTTTGGCATTTTCTCAATTTGGATTTATAAATCCAAATTTGCCTCCTTTGCGTGTTCTTCTATGAATTGTTTTCTTGGAGCGACTTCATCTCCCATTAATATACTTATTGTTTCATTTGCTTCGATAGCATCTTCTATTGTAACCTTTTTTAATAATCTTGTTTTTGGGTTCATAGTAGTTTCCCATAATTGTTGAGGGTTCATTTCTCCTAATCCTTTAAATCTTTGAACATTGATATTTTTTCCTTGTCCCAATTTGTTTAACGCAAGTTTTAATCCTTTGTCTGAATAAACATAATAATCTTTATGCTTTCTTATTTTGTATAAAGGCGGAACAGCAACAAAAATTTTTCCATTTTCAATTAATTGTGGCATATATCTGTAAAAAAATGTTAGTAAAAGAGTTTTTATGTGCTGGCCATCAACATCAGCATCTGTCATGATTATAATTTTTCCATATCTTAATTTTTCCAAATTAAATTCGTCTCCTACACCTGTTCCTATTGCTGTTATAAGATTTGCAATTTCCTCGCTGCTTAAAACTTTTGTCATCTGAGCTTTTTCAACATTTAGAATTTTTCCTTTTAATGGCAAAATTGCCTGAAATTCCTTGTTGCGTCCCATTTTGCTACTACCACCCGCACTTTCTCCCTCTACTATAAATAATTCTGTTTCTTCTAATTTATTAGAAGAACAATCTGCTAACTTGCCAGGCAAACCACTTAATCCAAAAGCATTTTTTCTTCTAACTAAATCCCGAGCTTTTTTTGCAGCCTCTCTTGCTTTTGATGCTTGAGCAACTTTTTCAGCAATTCTTTTTGCTATAGATGGATTTTCTTCAAAAAATTGGCTTAAAGCTGATGTAACAATAGAATCAACAAATCCCTTAACCTCACTATTTCCTAATTTTGTTTTTGTTTGTCCTTCAAACTGGGGATCTTTTATCTTTATAGAAACAACAGCTGTTAATCCTTCTTTGGTGTCGTCTCCTGTTATTGTTTCATTTTTTATAATTTTATTTTTATAAGCATAATTATTTATAACTCTTGTTAAAGCTGTCTTAAATCCTACAATATGAGTCCCTCCTTCAACTGTATTAATTGTATTGACAAATCCATAAATATTATCATTATAAGAATTATTATATTGAATTGCAACTTCAACTATTGTGGAATCAACTTGTTTTTTGAAATAGATTGGTTTATGTAAAATTTCTTTTCCTCTGTTTATCCATTTAACAAATTCAATTAAACCTCCTTCATAAAAAAATTCTTCTTTTTTATCTTTAATTTCATCTTTTAGTATTATTTTTAATCCAGGAGTTAAAAATGCTATTTCTCTTAATCTATTCGCTAAGGTAGAAAAATCAAAATTTATTACAGAAAATATTTCATCATCTGGCCAGAACTGAACAATTGTTCCTGTTTCACTTTCATCTTTTAGTTTTCCAATAACTTTTAATTCTGTTTTTGTCTTTCCTCTTGAAAATTGCTGTTCATAAATTTTTCCATCTCTTTTTACTCTTACAACAAATTTTTTGCTTAAAGCATTAACAACACTTGCACCAACACCATGTAAACCTCCTGAGATTAAATATGCTTTGTGTTCAAATTTTCCACCAGCATGTAATATTGTCATGACCGTTTCTACTGTTGATTTTCCTGTTTGCTTGTGTTTTTCAACAGGAATCCCTCTTCCATTATCTTCAACTGTAACACTTCCATCTTTTTCTAAAGTAACTATAATTTTGTTGCAAAAGCCTGCTAAAGCCTCATCAACCCCATTATCAACTATTTCATAAACTAAATGATGCAATCCATCTTTGCCAGTTGAACCTATATACATTGCAGGCCTTTTTCTTACTCCTTCTAAACCATCTAAAACCTTTATATCATCTGCAGTGTACTCTTTTTTTTCTGCCATTTTTGATAATTATGTTTAAGTTGTGTTTATTTTTAGTTGAAATTTTGCCAGAATTTTTGGCTTAATGCTTCAAATTCGTATATAAAACGAAAACTATATTTAAAAACCTTCCTGCCAATATTTTGGCTTTATAGCCTTTATTAAGCCAAAATTAAAAAATTATTTCTCTTTCGTCGAAGATTTTACGACGATAATTTTTCTTTTATATTTAAACTATTATCCCAATAACTTAAATTTTTCACAATATTTTTTAAAAAATCTACTAATCTTGTTTCAAATCTATATCTAGCCTAGCTACAGAATAAAAGCTTACAATTTTCCAATAAAATTTCACAATTCTATTTCTTTCTTTATCTACTAAATCTCTTAATTTTAATTTTTTGCTTTTTATATCTTTATAATATTTAATAAATTCAGAATCTAAGTTGAAAGCTCTTGCTATTTCTTCTAAAGTAGGAAAAATTTCATAACAGCAATTGTTTTTTAACTTTCCTATTTCTAAAGTAATCTTTTGCTTTTCTTCATTTAGATAACCTAATTGAGTTATTATTTCATCGGTCATTTTTAAATCTTAAAGAATTATTTAATCTTTATTTTTTTCTGACCACTTTCCTTTTTTTCTTTTCATCTCTTGATATCTTCTGCATTTTCTGGAACAAAAATAAGAAACACGTCCAGATGAACTATTAACTATAGTAATTCCCTTCGGAAATTCATAATTTTTCCCACAATAACTGCATTTTGGCATTTTACTGTTTGTAAAAAATATTTTTTAATCTATTTATTTTTTTATTTGTTATATTATTTAACAGATTTTCTATATTTCTCTCTATTTTAATTGATTTCATTTTATGAGAAAGCTCCTTTTGTTACTTTACTTCTTATTGGTCTTGCTTCAATTTCTGTTTCCCTTAACATTAATAAGTCTTTAATTTGTACAGGGCCTTTAACATTTCTTCTTAATTGTTTTCCTTTTTCATTTCCTTCTATAATTCTGCATTTTACTTGTGTTATTTCCCCTCTGAATCCTGTTCTTCCTGCTATTTCTTCGACTATTGCAGGAACAGCTGTTTTTTCTTTTTTTTCTATTTTAATGTTTTCGGATTTGACTTCTCTTACTCTTTGTTTATTGCTTCCCATTTTATTATTGTAAATATTTATTTTTTACCTAATAGTATATATATCTAAAATAATTTTATCTCCCTTATCTATAAAAATATAAAAACTATTTTTTTGATTTATTTTGTTCATTCAAATTTTCAGCTTCTATTATTGCTACAGCAGAACACGCAACATTTAATCCTGCTGCTGCTCCAAGTTTTTCTTTACTCTCTACCTCTTCGCATTTAATATTCTTTTCTTTGCATAATATTGGAATATGTTGTGTTATTTCTTTTGGATTTACATCTTTGGCAATAACTACAATTTTAGCTGTTCCTCTCTCTATAGCTTTTGTTACTTCGTTTATTCCTTTTTCAATTTTTCCTGATTTTCTTGCTTTTTCGACAGTTTCATATATAGAAGACATTTTGATTATCCTCATATATTTATTTCATTGGATAGAATTTTATTGAGATTAAGGTTTATAAAGGTTTTCCTTATTTGTGTGCGAACCAGAAAACATTTTTGTTTAATTTAGCATAACCTAAATTTGAAAAGAAAACTATCTCATTATCTTTGACTTTATCTTTTACAAATATTTCCTTTTTCGTATTATCCGGCATCAATAAATAATATTCTTTAAATCCTTTTCTTTTTGAAAAATCATATTCTACTTTTCTTGTTTTTTCTCTTAAAAGAGCTCTATTATAGTTATCAAGAATTTCAAAATATTCTTCTTTTGTCAAAACTTTATCAACCTCACTTATCCCTCTATTTTCTGCCATTTTCGCAAAAGATTCAGGCAAATATCCTCTTTTTCTTAAAGAATTTATAAATGGTAATCTTATATCGTCCCATCCAGAATATTTTCCCTCTTCAATAAGTTTTCTTGTTTTTGTTTTTGATAATTCCAAATCCTTAAATTTATATTTTCCCGTAAAAATTGTTATTGGTGGTTTTTTCCCTAAAACTTTATACATCATTTCTTGCCTTTTTGCATTGTCCATATGGTCTTTGCCTCTTATCGCATGAGTTATTTTCATATCAATATCATCTGCAGTTACAGATAAATTCATTAATGGCCATACTCTGTACTTTTTCTTTTGTTTTGGATGTTGAGTTAGATTTATTCTTGCAAGAGGGAAATCTCTTAATGCAGGATTTGGATTTTTTAAATCAGATTTGAATCTTAATACAGCTTCCCCTTCTTTATAATTATTTTTCCCCTTTGACAGCATTTTTTTCCATCTTTTCATATGTTCTTCTGCACTTAAATTTCTGCAATTACAAGCCATGCTTTTTTCAACTAATTTTTTATGTTCCTCGCTTTTACAAGTACAAACATAAGCTACTGATTTTTTTATCAATTCTTCTGCTAAATCATAATACTTTTTCATTCTTTCTGATTGAATTATATATGCTGTAACATTATCAAATAACCAATCGCATTCCTCTTTAATCATGTCGTATGCTTTTGGGTAGATGTTAGAAGGATTAGTATCTTCTATTCTTACATAAAATTTACCGTTGTATTTTTTTGCATAAAGTGAATTTAAAACAGCTGTAGAAACATTTCCTATATGCAAAGGACCAGAGGGAGCAGGAGAAAATCTAACAACCACTCCTTTTTCTGCATCTTTTAATTCTGGCAAGCCCTCTCTTTCTTTTCTGTGGCTTATTAATTTTTCATAATTTTTAAATTCTGATTTTTGCTGTTCTAAATTTTTATTATTAATTTCATTTACTATTTTTTCTATTTCTTTTATTATATTTTTTACATCTTTTTTTTCCAAACCTTCATGAAATAAAGAAGATAAAACAGAACTGGCTAGAGCTTTTCCTTCATGTTCAATTGCATTTTTTAAAGCATACGCATAAATTAATTCTTTCCAATCTTTTTTCATGTTTGTATGAATAATATCTTATTTATAAATTTTGAGTTAATCAATAAAATTATTTGATTATAAGTTATGTATCTTTAGATTTAGGGTTGTTGAAGTTTTTATTTTCTTATATTTTTATATATCATCTCCCTTCTAATCTTCTTACCTTTTTTTCTATTAAATCAAGCCTGTCCATGACAGAAGATATTCTCCTGCTTAAATTATCTATTCTTTCTTCTATTTGCTGTAATTTTACATTTTCAGATAAAGAAGATTCTTGCGAAGAAAAATATGAATCAGAAGATGTTGTAGAGCTTTGATTTTCTGCTGCTGAAGAAAAAGAAGAAAATATATCTGTTGTTGTTATAGATTCTTGGCTTGGTGCTTGTTGTGATTTTTTCTCTTCTAATCTCTTCCTAACTTTTTCTAAAGGAACTAAATCTACAACATCAGGTCTCTTTTTTTTGAACCACATAATTATCTATATTTATATTATTATTTAAATTTAACTAAAAATCTTTAATAGAAAGATTTATAAATTATATATCAATATCTGTTGATATGAAAAATATTTATTTGTTTAAAGCACTTGGCGAAGAAACAAAATACAGTATATTAAAATCTCTTCTTAAGGAAGAGTTATGTGCATGTGAAATACCAAGGAAAATTGGAAAAAAACAATCAAATACATCAATGCATCTTGCTAAACTTGTTAGGTGGGGATTGATTAAATATAGAAGAAATGGGAAACTGATTTTATATTCAATAAAAGATGAAAGAATAAAAGAAATATTCAAACTGATTGAAAAGAGAAAGAAAAAATAAGGAGGTATAAATTATCATGAAAATAAAAGTTATTGGCTCTGGCTGTCCAACTTGCAAGAAACTTCATCAAATAGTTGTAAAATTAAAAGAAGAAGGAAAAATAAAAGCAGATGTTGAATATTCTGATGATATTAATGAATTAATTGAACTTGGGGCAATGGGAAGTCCTGCTTTGGTTATTGATGGAAAACTTGCAAGCGTTGGAATGCCTGAAAATGAAAAAAAGCTTCTTGAAATAATTAAAAAGAGTTCTAGATAATATGGAAAGAAAAGATTGGAATATGCTGTTTTGGATAGTTTTAGTATTTGGAATTCTGTATTTTGTTCCTTCCAACTCTGATTGGTTTAGAAATTCAATTTTATCTGCATTTGATTTATTGCATGATTATGCTAAAAAACATGTTTTAACTTGTTTAGTTCCTGCATTGTTTATTGCAGGAGCAATTTCTGTCTTTGTAAAAAAAGAAGCTGTTTTGAAATATCTTGGGCATAGATCAAAAAAAATTGTTTCATATTCAATAGCTTCTGTTTCAGGAGCAATACTTGCAGTTTGTTCTTGTACTATTTTGCCATTATTTGCAGGAATAAAAAAACGAGGTGCAGGTTTAGGGCCTGCAATAACTTTTTTATTTGCAGGGCCTGCAATAAATATTGCTGCAATTTTTCTTACAGCTTCTGTTCTTGGATTTAAAATAGGTTTGGCAAGGGCAATTGCAGCTATTTCTCTTTCAATTCTTGTTGGATTGACAATGGCTTTTATTTTTAGAGAGAAATCTGAGCAAGGAGGATTATTTATGCAGGAAAGCAGGAATATTCGCATTTCTAAAAAAATTCTTTTTTTCTTTTTTGGATTTATGATTGCAATACTGGTTGTCAATGGTTTGCGAATAAATCAATTGTTAAAATATGTCTTAATGTTCTCTTTTGCAATTTCAGTCGTTTTATTAGTTATTTTTAAATTCCATAAAGAAACAACAAGTGAATGGCTTCATGAAACCTGGAATTTTTCTAAGATGTTATTGCCTTTGTTGTTTATTGGTGTTTTTATTGCTGGATTTATTATGCCTTTACTTCCTCAGAGTTTAATTGAAAGATTAGTTGGACAAAATAATCTTGTTGGAAACTTAATTGCTTCTGTATTTGGAGCATTTATGTATTTTTCAACATTAACAGAAATTCCAATTTTACAAGCATTAATTGCAAAAGGAATGGCTTCTGGACCTGCTCTTGCATTGTTATTGGCAGGACCTTCTTTAAGTCTGCCAAGCATGTTAGTTATAAGAAAAGTATTAGGAACAAAGAAAACAATAGTTTATGTTTCTTTAGTAATAATCTATTCAACTCTTGCAGGACTGATTTTCGGTTTAATATAAATTTCTTAATCTTATTCAACTAAATATTTAAAAACATAAATTCCTTAATTTATACTAGAAAGATAAATATGTAAAAGAGGGAAATGGCAGATTTTAAAGGCTTGGATGAAGAGGAAACAGAAGCAAGAGATAAAGTAATAGGGCAAATAGATTTTATTTCTAAAATGATTGCTGCAATTTCTCCAGATAATTATTGTAAAAGAGACCCAAGGGGAGAACCAAGAGCAACAGTAAAAAAATTAATAAAAGCAGGGAATTTTTGGCAAGCTGTAGAAAAAGCAGACCCTATAGAACCTGAAGTAGACGAAAATACAAGAACAGAGTATCACAAAATAGTTTTTGATTCTTCGATGGAAGCTTTAGAGCCAATATATTTTTGGATGCTTGATTTTATACAAGATGCTGGTGGGACAGCAGAAAAATTAATTGATAATTTTTCAGCGGCTCCGGGTTCTGGAAGTTTTTCTGAGTTAATGGGAAAAGCAACAAGAATGCAGGAAGAAGCAATGAAGATAATGCAAACTATTGGAATATTGATAAAGAGCATAATAAATATAATTTATGATTTAAAAGAATTTGAAATAAGATTACATCATTATAAAACAGCAGAAAGTAAAAATAAAGACGAGAGAGAAGCTGGAATTTTAGCATTAAAACAAATATGGCTTGATAATGTTGATATTAAAAGAGGGCTTGGAAGCATAAATTCTTTGACAAGAGGAGATTTAAATTTTGTAACATTAAGAGATGCTTTTATGGCTTGTAATGATGTAAAAAAAGTGGATAGTTTAGATTTAAATGATAGAGTTAAGAGATTATTAAAACCAAGATTAGCTGAATTTTTAGAATGGCAAAAGAGAAGTTATGCTGAATTAAAAAAAAGATATGAAATTGAGAGAACTTATCTTAAATCTCAATTGAATTCTTTAAAATTATACACAAAATGGGCTCAGCCTTATTTTAAAGCAGCTGCTCAATTAGAACAAAGAAATCTTAATCTAACAAACCCAAACTTAGTTAGCGCATTTAATACTGTAATTCTCGAATTGCTCTTGCTTATGAAAAATGAAATAAAACCAAAAGAAAGAATTTACGGAAAAGCAAAATCCCTTCCTTATGAATTTGCAAATATTAATTTTAAAAGAAAATACTATGCATGTGTTTTTCTTGATTTTTCTTTTAGAAGCTACCCAATCCAATCACCGAGGGGAGGATTTACTTATACAGGAAGAGCTGAAGTTATTATGAGGTCATTTGGGTTAAATAATGAAGAGATAGATATATTAAAACAAAAATTAGATGAATTAAGTTTCAATGAATCTTTAAAATTAGCTTCTGGGATGACAGAAGAAACTCTCAATGAATTAAAAGATGATATTGAATATTTTTTAAGTGATAATAGAGAAGAAGAAAAAAAAGAATCAGAAAATGTAAATCCATTTCTGGCTTTATTAGGATTTTATAATAAAAGAGGAAAAGAAGAGAAAAAAGCAAAAAAGAAAGAAAAAACAACAGAGATAAAACCAGACAATTTTTATGAAAAAGTTTTAAGAAGATTGGCAGAAGTAGAAGCTGCAGAGGGGAGCTGGAATTTCTTTGATAAATTCAAAAAATCAAGAGGCTGGGCTGCTCATCCAGGATATGGAGAGTTTGTATAAGAAGTCAAAAAACAAGTTTGCACTAAATAAGCTAAATTTTATATATTTATATTTCTATAACAAGATATGGCAAAAAAAGAAACAAAAAAACAAAAAGAAGAGGATGAAATTGAAGATAAAAATAAAAATGAAGAAGAAAAGGAAATAAGCGATGAAGAATTTGAGCAATTTATACAACAAAATAGATTTTCAAATAATTTTGATTTTGCAGAAAGAGTTGCGCCTGTTTTAGAAGCAACTGAAATTTCGAATGAGAATTTAGAAGAATCTCTTATTGATGTTGATACTAAAAATGAAAAAGGAAAAAGCAACATTGATTATTCTATTGGAAGAGGGTATGGAGATTTGTATATTATGAAAAATTATGAAACCGAAGTCTATAATCCAAAAACTTATGATGATTTAAGCGAAACAAGAAAATTAGATATAGGAAGAAGCCTTATGGATAATGTTATAGAAGAAAAAGCCATAGATTTAGGAAAATTAAATATGCAAAAACAACAAATAACTCCGATGATGCAAAAACAACAAGAAGACAATAGGAGATACCTTGAAATAAAACAAACACAAGCCCTTGAAGAAAGAGGAATTCCTTTTGATAGAAGAATAAGGAAAAAAGAAAGAATTTTAAAGTAAAAAAGACATAATATTATATAAAAGAGGTAAAAATATATAAGACTAATTAAATATCTGAGATATAAAGGCAATCATTTATGTTAAAGATGCTGAATCTATAATCTCAATTATATTATTAAAAAAATGGCATATGAATTTTTTTATGAAGAGAATAATTTAACTCCTTTTAGAAGCCCTTATTTAACAGGTTATCAAATGTCTGCAGGAGAAGCATCATCAACAACCTTAGATCCAAGAACTGCAAATCAATTACAAGATTTCAGCAATAAAGTAAATATAGGAGGCAAAGTTTTAGAAGTTTCTGCTATATCTCCTGAAGTTCTTGATTCTATACCAAAACAGCATTTAAAAGAAATAGGAAGACTTTCAAAATTAACAGGGGTTGAGCCAACAATGCACGGTCCTTTAGTAGAAGCATCTGGATATACTCAACAGGGATGGAGTGAAGCAGGAAGAGAACAGGCAGAAAAACAAATACTCTCTGCTATTGAAAGAGCCCATGAAATTTCTCCAGAAGGAAATATTAATGTTACTTTTCATTCAACAGCAATGTTACCTCAACAAAATGTAATGATGAAAGAGAAAGAAGGAGAAAAGGTAAAGTCTTTTTTGGTTGTTGATCCTGTTACAGGAGAAATAGTTCCTATAAGAGAAAAAGAAAAGTTTTTTCCTGAACAAGAAGGATATGAAAATTTTTATCCTGAGATGGAATTAAAAAAATTAAATAAAGAAAACTGGTTTAGAGCTTTGAATTCTATTGATTATCATGCTCATATAGGAGAAGATGCATTAAAAGGAACAACCGATAGATTAAAAGATGTATTAATAGAAAAGTTTAACATTTCAGAAGAACAGGCAAATAAAATGCAACAAGATTTATTTAAAGCATATGCAAGCAGAAAAATTTCTGATTTTCCAGAAGAACAACAAAAAATGTTTTCAGATTTATTTAGAAATCTGGATCACGCAAAAATATTTTTAAGAGATTCTTATAATAGTTTAAAAGAACTTTATAACAGAGCTTATAAAGACGCGAGTGAAGAAGACAGAAAAAAATTAGATGAGTATAGAAGACAAGTAGAAGCTCAGATAAAATCTGGAATAGAAGACAACCCAGAAAAATTGCAAGAATTTGCTAAAATAGTTCAAAATGGAATAAGAGTTTTATCAGATATACAGAATCCTTCTTTATACAAACCATTAAACGAGTTTGTTATTGAAAAATCAGCACAAACTTTTGGCGATGTAGCATTTAAGGCTTATGAAAAATTCAAAGACAAAACACCGATTATTGCAATAGAAAACCCCCCTGTTGGAGGGGCAATATCAAGAGCAGAAGAACTAAAACAATTAATAGAAAAATCAAGAGAAGAATTTGTGCAAAAAGCAGTTAAGGAAGGAATTTCCAGAAGAGAAGCAGAAGAAGCAGCTAAAAAAATAATTGGAGCAACATGGGATGTCGGACATATAAATATGTTAAGAAAATATGGTTATGGAAAAGAAGATATTTTAGATGAAACAAAGAAAATTGCTCCTTTTGTAAAAAAAGTTCATTTAAGCGATAATTTTGGAATGGAACATACAGAATTGCCTATGGGAATGGGAAATGTTCCTATAAAAGAGATAATGGAAAAATTAGGAAAAGAGGGATTTGAAGCTAAAAAAATAGTTGAAGCAGGTTCGTGGTGGAGTCATTTTAGAACACCTCCAACAGCATATTCTTTAGAAGCATTTGAATCTCCATTATATGGAATGATGATGGGTCCTTATTGGAATCAATTAGGTGGCTATGGGGCCTATTCAGCAGGATTTGGAACAATATTGCCTGAACAACATTTTTCAATTTATGGAAGTGGATTTACATCTTTGCCTGCAGAATTAGGAGGGCAAGTATCAGGAAAACAATCTAGAATGTCAGGGACTCCTATGGAGTAAAAAGGAATATTTATAAATTTAAAAAAATAAGTAAAATAATAAAAAGAGATGAAGATGGTGAAAGAGAAAAAAATCAAATCAGATGAAAAAGCAACTATGAAGTTAATCACGGAAAAAGATATTGCTTTTGATTTTGCAACAAAAGTTTATAAAAAATTTGATAAATTAATAAAAAGTGTTGTTTTATTTGGTTCGCAAACAAAAGGAAATTCAACAGCAAGAAGTGATATTGATTTGATAATTATTGTTGATGATGCTTCTGTTTCATGGGATCAGGAATTAATAGCGTGGTACAGAGAAGAATTAGGAAAATTAATAGCAACAAATCCATATAAAAAAGAGTTGCACATTAATTCAATTAGATTAACGACATGGTGGAAGGATATGATAATAGGTGATCCTATAGTAATAAATATAATAAGATATGGACAGCCAATAATTGATTTTGGTGGTTTTTTTACACCATTAAAAATTTTATTACAACAAGGAAAAATACAATCAACTCCTGAATCAATATATGCAAATCTGCAAAGAACATCTCTACATATTGCAAGAAGTAAATCAAGTAAATTAGGAACAATAGAAGGATTATATTGGGCAATGATAGATTCTGCACAAGCAGCTTTAATGGCTGCTAAACAACTTCCTCCATCTCCAGAACACATTCCTATTATGTTGAAAGAAATTTTTGTTGATACAAAAAATTTAAAAATGATTTATGTTGTATGGTTAAGAGATTTATATGTTTTACACAGAAAAATTTTACACGGTGAGATTACAGATATAAAAGGAGAGGATATTGATGAATGGCAAAAAAGAACTAGAGAGTTTGTTGACGAGATGACAGTTCTTGTTAAAAAAATATTAATATGATCTTTTCAATTGAATAAGAATTATTTGCTATTAAATTTTTGTAGAAGACAAATTTATTTTTTTGCAGCTATAATATTATAAATTGCTTCATATGCTTGGTCTGGTTCTGAGTTTTTACTTATAGCCTCTTTTACATAATTTGTTAATTTAGATCTTTTAAATTTTTTTATCTCTGATTCTATTTTGTTACTTTTATTTTGGTATGCTTTTATTATATAAATAGGATTTGTTGGAAGGAGATAAAGCAAGGCATTTGTCCAAATCCCTATTTCTTTCTCATCTGTCATTACTTTTTTTCCATCTTTTTCCATGTTTGATAAATCTTCTTTTATAATCTCTATTAATTTTTTATTTTGATACATGGCTGCTAAAGCTGCTTTTTCTGCTCTTTCATCTCCACTTGAATAAAGTGCTAACAATTGATTTATTTCTTGATATTCTTTTACTCTTTTGATTATATCCTCGTAATTTTTATTGTTTGTTGGTTTAATAAAAGATACAATTTTTATTAATTGTTCATCATTTATTTCTTCTAATATAGAATCTAAATTTTTTTCTGAGAATTCAATTGCTTTTTTTCTGTTTGTCAGATAGATTGCTTTTCCTAGTTCTCTGTATTGATCAGGAGTTAAATGAACAGGATTTCCTTCAGGGTCTGTTATAGGATCAACCCCTGTTGTTTCTGCTGTTTTTAATCTTATATAATTATACAAATTAACATTATAAGGATCTTTAATTAGAGTCTCATTTATATTTTTAGATTCTTTTTCTTCATTCCATAATTTTACAAAATCTTCTAATGTCTTTCCCATAATTTACATAAGAAAAAGGGATATTTAAATCTTTCTATTGTTGTTACTTATTAATAACTACACATTAGAACCGCCAAAAACATCTATACCTATATCTATATCTGGATATTCTTCTTGTTTTTTTTCTTCACTTTTTTCTTTTTGTTCTTCTATTTTTTTCTCTTCTTTATCTTCTGTTTTCTTTTTTCTTGGCATAAATTTAGATTTGAAGTTTAGGGTTTTTAAATTTATTCCTTTTAGTCCTTTATCTTCTAAAGATTTAACAAATTTGGAAATTTCGTATGCTTTGTCCGGGTTTAAAGTTAAGCTATCTATACCTTTTTTTACTAAAAATTCAACCATCTTCTCATCATTAGCAGCTTGCCCACATATAGAAGTTTCTATTTTGTATCTTTTGCATGTATCTATTACATAAGATAATTGTTTTAACATTGCAGGATGCATCTCGTTATATAAATATTGAACTGCCTCATTATTTCTATCAACAGCCAAAGTGTATTGTGTCAAATCATTTGTCCCAAAACTTATGAAATCAATTCCTTCATTACATAATCTTGATATAATCTGAACAGCAGCAGGAGTTTCTATCATAACTCCTACTTTTACATTTTTTATTATATTGGGATTTACTATTTCATATATTATTTTTTTAATTTCTGCAACTTCTTCAACATTAATAACTTGGGGGATTAATATTCCTACTACTTTATTTTTAGCTAAATTAACAATTGCTCTTATTTCTGCTTCTAATATCTTCCTATATTTTAAACTGGCTCTCACACCATGCATTCCCAACATTGGATTGCTTTCTACATTTTTAGGAGCACCTTCTAAATTATTATATTCGTCGCTTCTTATATCAGAAGTTCTTATCCATATTTCATCAAAATAATTAGATATTTTTTTTATTCCATCATAGATTATCTTTTCATAATCATTTATTTTATTTGTTTTTAAAAAATAAAAAGGATGTTTTCCTGATTCTGCAATTATTCCTTCTAACCTTAATAATCCTACTTCTCTACATCCTGTTTTAGCCGCTCTTTCTGCAAAACTAGGGAGATCAATCCCTACTTTTATTTTTGTTTTTGTAGGAATTGTTTTATTTATTTCTGCTGTTTCTGATTCTTTTGCTTGTCCTTCATAAATTTCTCCATTAAATCCGTCTACTGTTACTAACATTCCTTCTTTTAATAAAGAGGTTGCTTTTTCTGTTCCAACAACAGCAGGGATTCCCATTTCTCTTGAAACAATTGCTGCATGACACGTTAGGCCCCCTTTATCAGTTATTATTCCAGAAGATTTTTGCATTGCTACAACCATATCTGGATTTGTCATTTCTGTAACTAAAATATTCCCTTTTTTTATTTTTTCCAAATCCTGAATATTTTTTACTATTTTTACTTCTCCCACTGCTATTCCTGGAGATGCCGCAAGCCCCTTTAATATCAATTTTCCCTGTTCTATTTTTTTCTCTTCCGGTTTTTTTGTTAATGTTGTTATAGGTCTTGTTTGCACAATATATATTTCTCCAGAATCAATTGCAAATTCAATATCTTGAGGTTTATTATAATGATTTTCAAGTTTAATAGCATATTCTGCTAATTTTTTTATTTCTTTTTCTGTTAAAACCTGCGATTTTGATTTTTCATCGTGTAGTTTTATTATTATATTTTTTCCTTCGGAATTTCTTGTTATTTCTATTTTTTTATCTGATATTTTCTTGTCTAATATTTCTAATTTTCTTGTTACAGTATATTTATCTGGAGATATTCTTCCCGAAACAATTCCTTCCCCTAATCCATAAACAGCTTCTATAACGATATTATCACTTTTTGTTATAGGATCTCTAGAAAAAATAACCCCGGATTTATCAGAATTAACCATCTTTTGTACAATTACTGCAATCAAAACATCTTTATGTTTGAATCCTTTTTTTATCCTATAATATATACTTCTTGCTGTAAATAGAGAAGCAAAACAACTTTTTACAGCATCAACAACTTCATATTTTCCTTTTATATTCAAAAAAGTTTCATTTTGTCCAGCAAAACTTGCTGCAGAAGTATCTTCTGATGTTGCGGATGAACGAACAGCAACAAAAGCATTTTCCTTTGACATTTTTAAAATTGAAATAGCAATTTCATGCTGGGCTATTGGCATTGATTCTGATGTTGATAAGATATCATAAGCTTCTATTATTTCTTCTTCTAAAGATTCTGGCATTTTTGCCTTTTCTATCATATTTTTTATCTTTTCAGAAGCTTCTTCTAGTTCCTTTGTTTCATCAACATCTAAATTTTCTAATATATTGTAAATTTCTTCTTTTAATCCTGTTTCTCTTAAAAAATATTCATAAGCTTCTGATGTAATAACAAAACCAGGAGGAACAGGAAAACCCGCACAGTACATCTCTCCTAGGTTTGCTCCTTTGCCTCCAGCTAAAGAGATATCTTTTTTAGATATTTCAGAAAACCACCTTATAAAATTAGTAGGAATCTCTTTTTTCATAATATAAATATGAAAAGAGGGTTAATAAATTTTTATATTTTTTCAACAAGAATTCTTGAATGGCACGGGAGTTTTGCTTTTACTTTTTCTAAAGCTTTTATTGCTATTTTTTTTGCTTTTTCTGAATTTACAGCAACCAAAAATATTTCTTGATCTTTTTTAACTATTGCAGCTCTTCCTATTGTTACACCAAAGGAACGTTGCATTCCTGTTGACATTCTATCTGCTCCAGCTCCTGTTAGAGTTTTGTTTTCTCTTAAAATATGATGAGGGTAAACTCTTAATTCAAAGTAAAATTGTCCTGAAGAATTTGATTCTAATTCTTTATTTACATATTGTCTAGCTGCTTCTAAAGCATTATCTCTTATCAATAATGTTTCTCCTGAACATAATTTTATTATTATATTATATTTCTTTTGTTCATAACCTTTTATATCCCCCATCTTAAATTTTGATATCTTCATTTGAGGGACTGCTTTAATATAATTCTTGCTCTTTACACTGCTTTTTCTAGTATATGGAGTAAAATGTCTTTTGCTATATGCTAGTGCTTTTCTTAGTGCCATTATAAATAACTCCTAATTTTTTTAAGATTTTATTTTTACTTTTTCAGTTAAGGCTTGTCCAGGCAACCCTTTTTCAAATATTGCTCTTACTAATCCTTTATTGCCGTGAGTTGCATTTATTTTTCCTTTAATTATTTTTTTATTTTTCCCCTTGCATAAATATTCTACTTCTTTTCCTATAAATTTTTCAGCTTCTGCTTTGTTTTTTGCATTTACTTCTAATATAAAGTGTCTTTTATGTACTGTATGCCTTCCGCGTCTAAATTGAACAATAGTTGCTTCCATATTAAATTTAATATTAAATACAATATTTAAAAACCTTCTGTATTTTAATTTTTTCAAAATTTAAATCTTAAAAATTATAAATTTAATTTATAAAATAATCTCATAATCCCCAAATTGCTTTTTTAATGCAGAAAAGATAGCATCACTCATTTTTATTTCTTTTATTTCTTTAACTTCAGACATAAATTTTGACATTTCTTCTATACTTGATGTTTTGAATAATTTTTCATCTTTTGAATATTTCATTATTTCTTTTTCTGAAATCAAGAAAATTTCGTCTTTTAATATTATTAATTCATGAATTTTATCTTTTATCTTTATTTTATATCTTCCTTTTTCTGATTTTACAAATTCACATCTTTGGTTGTATTCTGTTAAATATCCTATTAAAATAGAAGCATTTTTTCTTGCTTCTTCTATCTCATGTTTAGATGCTTTCTTTACTTCTTTTTTTACTTTTATTATTTGATTTAAGAATTTAATAGTAAAAGGAGGGAAAATCCCTTGCTTTATTTTTTCATTCATCTTCTTGATATATCCAGCTTCGGTTAATTTTCCGAATAAACTTTCAAGAAGCTGGAAGATATCTTTGTGGAAATCTTCAACTGTTTTTTCATTCGTTCTTTTTTCTATTTGTTCTCTTAATTCTTTTAATCTTTTTATATAATCTTTGCATTCCTCAACAAGAACATCAATTTCTTTTCCTTTTACTTCTTTTAATTTTTCATGTTCATAATCCTTATACATCTTGATAACTCTTTCTAATATATTAATATATTTTATTTCAAGGATTTTTTCTTTTTCAAAAAATATTCTTTTCATTTCTGCGACTATTTCTTTTGGTGTTGGTGGGGGAACTCCATATAACATCAAGAGTGCTTGAGAAGGGGTAATTATACTCCAATATATCTCATTTAATAAGATATCTTCTAATTTTCTTTTAACCATTTCTTCTATTTTATCCCCCATAGACATAAAAATATCAATTGCTTCTGGGGATGGTTTTAATTTGCCCATTTTTAATAATAGTTTCCATGGCATATATGTTCCTTGATCAAATAGAGGAACACCGTCTCTTATGAATGTGAAAATAACAGGATGAGCATCTTTTACAGATTCCCAGAATTCTGTTAAAATATAAACTTGAACATTTAATTTGTTTTTAACGCCGGCTAATTCAGAAGCTTCTATTATATAAGAGTAAATTATACTTCTTAATTTTTCTTTTAATTCAAATCTGTTCATTCTTTTGACATCAGTATCATTTATAATAACATAAACATCAACATCAGAAGTTGAAGAAGCATCACCTCTTACTAAACTTCCTGCGATAACATAAGAAACAACATATTTTTCAAATTTCCTTAAGACAAGAGTTTTATGAATCTCTGCAACTCTTAATGAACCTAATAACCCCTTATCATGCAAAGGAAAAGACATTGATAATGCTTCAATTAAATCATATTTTCCGTCCATACACATTTCCCATATTATTTGGGGCGTGAAGATATGCAACCATATTTTTTGTTTGGAATCTTTTATTTTTTGGATTATATCAAGTTTTATCTTACCTATTTCTTTAATTTTTTCATCGGGAATTATTAAAGCAAGATGGACAAGCTTTTTTCTCTCTTCCATCTCTTCTTTTTTAATTTCATCTTCTATTTCTTCTTCTATAAATTTTTCATTTGCTTGTGGAGGTATAATTCCTAAACACAAGGTAAAAGGATATTTTTTTATTATTTCTTTTTTTAATTTTTCAAGTTCTCTTCTTGTTTTTTCCATTTCTGCTTTAACTTTTTCAGGAATTTGATTAGGTATTTCTTTATCAGAAGTAGAATATTCTTTAATATTATCTAATCCCTCTTCTTCTTGTTTTTCTTCTTTTCCCATTTTTAAAATAATTAGAATCTATATTTAAATGTTTACATTTAAAATTCATATTCAAACGATATTTTAATAGAGTTTTCTTTTAAATTAATATTTGCTTTTTATAAATCTTTTAGCCATTTCATCACATTTTTAATCTATTCCTATAGAATCAAATTCTTCCGAGCCTCTGTAATAAAATTCATTTTTTATATTCTTGGTTTTTATTAGTGGGCGTAGGAGGAATCGAACCTCCGTCATCTCGGTGTAAACGAGAGGGTCTGCCATTAGCCTATACGCCCGGATTTTTATTAAAGATTTTTTTACTTATAAATCTTATGCGCTGGCCGGGACTCGAACCCGGGTCTCCTCGTTGGCAACGAGAAATACTAACCACTATACTACCAGCGCATAAAATGAGAAAAGCAATAACCTTTTTAAAGTTTTAAGTTTTATATAGAATATGGATAATATAGCATTAAATTCAGAAGATTTATCATTTAATATTTCTAAAATTCCTATTTCAGATATAATTAATTTAGAACCTATAAAAAAATTTTCCATCTTATTATTAAAAATAGTAATTATTTTATTAGTGATTTGGATTATTTTTAAAATTATTTCTTATATAAAAGTGGGAAGAATTAATAGAAGAATTTTCAAAACTTATGATAACACAGAAGAAATAAAAAAGAGATTAGATTCTCTTGAAAAGAAAATTGATAAACTAATCGAGAAGAAAAAAAGAAAAAAGTAATATTCTTATTATAACTCTCCTTACCTCACTCGCTCACTTCGTTCGCTCGTGATATTTCACTTACCTCGCTCTCCCTCGCGTTCGTTTTGATGCTAGAATCGCTCGCCTTCGGCTCGCTCGTTCTCTTGCTCGCATCCCAATCCTGTTCGTTTGGAATGCTCTTGCTCGCATCCCAATCCTGTTCGTTTGGAATGCTCGACTCACCTCTTATCTTATCTAACTTACGAAAATCAGTTTTTATTTAATATTCCCCAACATCAGAAGGCATTTGTTGTTTTTTAGACTTTGTGTTCGCAGCAATAACATCATCTATTCTTAAAATCATAATTGCAACTTCTGTAGCAGAATCTATTGCCTGAGTTTTTATTCTTATTGGTTCTATTATTCCTGCTTTAATTGAATCTTCTATTTTTCCTGTTAGTAAATTTATTCCAGCATTTATTTCTCCCTGTTGGTGTTTTGCTCTTAATTCTGTTAATATATCAATAGGATCAAGTCCTGCATTTTCAGCTAAGGTAGTAGGAATAAACTCAAGAGCAGATGCAAATTCCTCTACTGCTAATTGCTCTCTACCATCCAAACTTTTTGAAAAATCTCTCAATCTTTTTGCTAGTTCAAGTTCTATAGCTCCAGCTCCAGGTATTATTTTTTTATCTTTCAGAACAGAAGCAACAACACCCATACCATCTTTTAAAGCTCTTTCTATTTCAGAAATAACATGCTCGGTTCCTCCTCTTATTAATATTGTCAATGCTTTTGGATTTTTGCATCCAATTACATATGTATAAGAATCAGAATCTTCTTTTCTTTCTTCTACTAATTCTGCGTTTCCTAATTGTTCTGGTGATAACTCATTTAAATTAGAAATTATTTTCCCGCCACAGGCTTTTGCTAATTTTTCCATATCTGATTGAGGTATTCTTCTGCAAGCATATATTTTTTCTTTTGCAAGATAATATTGAGCAATCTCGTCAATTCCCTTCTGGCAAAAAACAACGTTTGCCCCGGATTTTTTTATTTTTTCAGCCATGCTTTTTAATGTTTTTTCTTCTTGTTCTAAGAAGGATTGTAATTGTTCAGGACTACTTATAGAAATTTTTGTATCTGCTTCTGGAGTTTTTATTTCTAAGGCAACATCTAATAAAGCTATTTTTGCATTTTTTATAGAAGAAGGCATATCAACAGAAACTTTTTCTTTATCTAAAACAATCCCTTGTATTAATTCTGTGTCTTCTATTCCTTCTCCTTTTACTTTTTCTATTTTAATATTATTCAAATCAATCTTGCCATTATCAGAAATTTGCTTTACTGCTTTAACTATAATGTCTGCAAATTTTTCTTTTTTTGCAAAAGCATTTTTACTAGCTAAAGATGTATAAACAAGTTCTTTTAATAATTTATCATCACCATCTATACTTATAGCAAGATTTTTTAATAATTCTTGGCATTTTTCTGCTGCCAATCTGTAACCTTTTGTTATAACTGTAGGATGGATTTTGCTATCAAGTAATTTTTCTGCATTTTCCAATAATTTTCCAGCAATCATGACAGCTGTTGTTGTTCCATCTCCAACCTCCTTATCTTGGGTTTTTGCAATTTCAACCATCATTTTTGCAGCTGGATGTTCTATCTGCATTTCTTCGAGAATAGTTACTCCGTCGTTTGTTACTGTTATATCACCCAAACTATCAACTAACATTTTGTCCATACCTCTAGGCCCTAAAGTTGTTTTTATTGTTTCTGCAACTATTCGCGCAGCCATAATATTATTTCTTTGTGCATCTTTTCCTAATATTCTTTGGGCATCCTCAGGTAAAATTACTATGGGTTGTTTATCTGCCATTTTTTATAAGATTACTTTTTAGGTTTTATTATATTTTATGTATATTTATATATAGTTTTTAAGTTTTATTGTTTTTATATAATATGTATTTTATAATATATATATTACAGAATATAATTACTTATAAAATTAAAATTTTTCTTATTTTTAGTATGGCATTTTTTTTCAGAGAAAGACAAAAAACAGGTATAAGAGTTGGAGATATTATGACAAGAAATTTCATTTCTGTTTCTCCAAATGTTTCTCTTTTAGATTGTGCAAAAACAATGGTAAAGAAGAAAGTTGGGAGTCTACTTGTTCAGGAAAATAATAGAATATTAGGAATACTAACAGAAGGGGATATTATTTATGCTTTAGTTAAAAAACCAAAGGATTTAGATAAAATAAAAGCAATTGTCCTTGCTAAAAAGAAATTAGTAACTGTAAAACCTACAGAAGATGTTGCAGATGCTTTGTTTAAAATGAGAAAAACTAAATTTAGATGGTTGCCAGTTGTTGTTGGAAATAGAGCAGTAGGATTTATAACATTAAAAGATGTTTTAAGGTTAGAACCTGCTTTGTTCGAATCTGTAAGTGAGATAATGGACATAAGAGAGAAATCTGATAAATTAAAAAGAATAAAAGAAGCAAAACAAGGAAAAAAATTTACAGAAGGAAGGTGCGAAGAATGCGGAAATTATGATATATTATATGAAAGCAATGGAGTGTTATTATGTGAAAATTGTTTGTAAACCAAAAAGAGATATAAAAAATGTGCGGGTGTTGTTGTTGCAAAGATAAAAAAAAGAAAAAGAGATAATTCTAGAGATTTGAAGTACGATTGCTATTAATTAAAATTTTTATTATATTAGTTCTAAAATTTATTTTATGAGTGGGTCAAATGAGTTATGTTTATTCATATCTCAAAGCATCAACAGGATTTAATTTTGATGCTCTTAACGCAGGTAAAACCCCTGATAAACACCCTATTGTAAAACTAAATAATAAAACAAGAAAAACAGTCATCCAATTTATAGTTATTTTTAATAAATTTATATTATAGAAATTTATTGTGACATATTCTATTGCTTTACTTATCGCTATTCCTAAACTTGCTCCAAATATCCCGCCTATTAATCCCAACATTCCTGCTTCTATTAAAAAAATTAGCATAATATCAGAATTTTTTGCTCCAACTGCTTTCATTATTCCTATTTCTCTTGTTCTTTCTAAAACAGAAGTATACATTGTATTCATAATTCCTATACCGCCTACAAAGAGAGAAATAGCAGCTATTCCTATAAAAATGACATTAATTACTGTTAAAATATTTCCAACTGTTGCTAAAAGCTGTTCAGATGTTGATACAGAAAAACTCTCTTCTTTTTCTTTTTCATTTCTGTCTTTTCTCATTTTATCTTTTATCTTTTCTGCAACTTCTTTTACATCAACTCCTTTTTCTATTTTTACATAAATTATAGAAACTACTTCTGAATTATTTCTCATTTCTCGCAAGATTTTATTAGAAATATAAATTGATTTATCATCTTGAGGATTTCCAACTGGTTCTAGTATTCCTATTATCTCAAAATCTTTTCCATTAATTTTTATTTTACTTCCTATATCAATATTTTTATCAAAATCCTCGTGAAATCTTGGGCCTATTAATACAGCATATTTATCTGTATCTTTTAACATTCTTCCTTCTTTTATTTTAAAAGATTCTAAATTACCAAATAGTTTATCTATGTCTTGTGGTTCTATTCCATATACAAAAGTGCTTTTTGTTTCTTTTCCTACTTCTATAATTGTTGGATGCATAATCATAGGAGAAGCTACCTCAACACCAGAAATTTTTTTTATTAAATTAACATCATGATTTGTTAAAGGTTTAGAACTTACAGAAGAGGCCATAGGTGATACTATAGAGCCGGCTTTTCCCATAACTAGAATTATATTTGTCCCTAATTGAGCAAATTGTTCATTAATATAATTATTCATGCCCTCGCCAAGGGTTATGAAAGTTACAATTGCTGCTATTCCTATAAAAATCCCTAAAATAGTTAACCAGCTTCTTATTCCTCTTTTCTTTAAGTTTTTTAATGCTAAAATAAAATAATCTTTTATCATGAGGCACTACCTCATCATTAATTCGTTTCTCTTGATTCTTCTTAATTTGTTTTTCCTTCTTATAAAAAACCAAATAATTATTAAAATTACAATTATAGAAATATAAATTCCTATTTTATTTGTTTTTATTATCCCTAATTTTAAAGCTTCTTCTTTTGTATATACTTTCAAAGGTAATTCTAAAACTTCTTTTTTTTCTGTATTATCAAAATCTTTGTATGTTATTACAGCATTCAAAACAGAAATTTTTTTGTCATATATAACATCAAACGAAGCTGTTTCAAAATCATCAGAACTTATTGTCCCTACATATACATAACTTTCAGATAATAATGTAAATCCTTCTGGTGTTATTTTAACATCAACAAACTTTGCATCTGCTGTTCCTTTATTTATTATTTTTAGATTTATTTTTCCTTTGTTTCCTATAACATTATTTTCTTGTATTGCTGTATATTCTAAATTTACTTTTCCAGAAACAGTTATTCCAATTGAACCTTTTTTTGGGTTTTGTAATCCGTCATAAGTTATAATATAAGGTATGTTATAGCTTCCAGGAACAGCATCATTATTTGCCCTAACGTGAAAAGTGAAGGTTTTTGTTTTTCCTTCTAAAATTTCATCAGTATTTTCCTCTGAAGATTCAACAGGAGAGAGCGGTAAATTTGAAAAATCCAGCACCATAGAAACATCTTCTATATCAGAAGAAGCGTCGTTTTTTAAGGTTATAGTTATGCTTCCTTCTTGTCCAGGATAAATTGTATCTGCATTTACAGATTTTACTATTATTGCTTCTGCTGAATTTAAAGCTAAAATTAAAAATAGAAATGCTAAAATTGATAGTATAAATATTTTATTTTTCATATTAATCTTTATTAGGATTTATTTATAAACCTTTCTATTTTGTTGTATCTTTGTAGTTATGACAAAATAGTTAAATTTAAATAGTTAAATAATATCTTCTTTTTATGGTAATTAAACCAGAGCAAGTAGGAAAATTTACCCCATTAGAGAAAAAACAATGTTCTGTATTAGAAGAAATTATAGATAATGAACTAAAATATGGACATCTTTATGATGAGTTAAAAAGCAAAGAAGGAGTTATTGTAAGAATTAATGAAAGCGAACAAGGAAAGGGTATGAATTTTTTAGTTACAGATAAAATACTATATGAGGTTATTAAAAAATATGAAAAAGAAGGTTTTGAAGTTAAAATAGAAAAATATGATCAAAAAGCAAAATATAAACTTCATTTTTATGTTAAAGAGAAATAAAATGAAAAAAGAATTATCAGTTTATAGATGGAATAATTTTTATTTATATTTCCCTAATGGAATGTATAGGAATTATCAAGATAAAGAAAGAAAGAAAAAAATTATATCAGATTTAGATAAAATAATAAAAGAAAAAAATTTTGATTTAAAAAAATTTAATGAGATAATTAGAAAAAAAGACGAATATTTTGAAACATATATGCCAATCCTTAAAAAAAAATATCAACAAAATCAAAAACTGACAGAAGAAGAAAAGAAAAAACTTGAAGAACTTAAAAATTTAGAAAGAGAAAATTATAAGCAACTTGATTCTTTATTAGAACCAATAATAAATGAAATGATAAAATTAGGATATAATTTAGAGGATTTAATTAGATAATAATTAATTTAGAAAAAAGCCAAGATGAAAGAACAAAACGAAAAAATAATTTATCTTAGGGATGTAGCAAAATATTATATTATGGGAGACGAAATAGTTAAGGCTTTAGATGGAATTAATATTGAAATAAGAAAAGGGGATTTTATTGCAATTATGGGACCTTCGGGCTCAGGTAAAAGCACAACAATGCATCTCATAGGAAGTTTGGATAGCCCAACAAAAGGGGAAATTTTTTTAGATGGTTATAATACAGCTAATCTTCAAGAATCCGAATTAGCGCAAATTCGAGGAAAAAAAATAGGTTTTATTTTTCAACAATTTAACTTAATTTCTAATTTAACAGCAAAAGAAAATGTTATGTTACCAATGTTATTTCAAGGAAAAAACAGTTATGAGAGAGAAGAAAAAGCTAAGGAATTATTAAAATTAGTAGAATTAGAAGGAAGAGAAAATCATTATCCCAATCAATTATCAGGAGGAGAACAACAAAGAATTGCAATTGCAAGAGCCCTAGCAAATGACCCTGAAGTTATACTTGCAGATGAACCAACAGGAAATTTAGATACAAAAAGAGGGCAAATTATTATGGATTTTTTAAAAAAACTAAATAAAGAAGGAAAAACAATAATTCTAGTAACTCATGATCCTAACTTAGCTAAAGAATATGCAAGTACAATATATCAAATAAGAGATGGTAAAATTGAGAATATAATAAAAAAGAAAAAATAAAAAATATTTAAAAACCCAACTTTCCTATATAAAATAAGAAAATAGGTGATAAATATGGTAGAAAAAGATTTTATATTTAAAGGAAAAGTAAAACATACCGGGCCTTTTGATTGGAAAGAATTTTATAATTTTTTGTATAATTGGTTAATTACTAAGGAATATTGGGTAGTAGAAAGAGAATATGCTGAAAAACAAACCCAAACAGGAAGAGAGATTGTTGTAAAATGGGATGCAAAAAGAAGAGTTTCTGATTATTTTCGATATTATTTGAAAATAGAATTCAGATTATTTGGTTTAAAAAAAGTAGAAGTGGAATATGAAGGAAAAAAAATGGAATTAGATAAAGGATTAATGGAATTGCATATGCAATGCATTTTAGAAAAAGATTATGAAAATAGATGGGAAACCTCCCCATTTATGAAGTGGTTGAGAACAGTATATGATAGATATATTATAAGAGCAAGAATAGAAGATTATGAGAATGATATATTCGCAGAAGGTGATGAATTTTTAGGCCAAGCAAAAGCATTTTTAGCTCATCAAGGAATAAGATAATCTACAATAAAAATATTTATAAATACATAAATTAAAGGATATTAAAAGAAGAAGTTAAAAAATGAGACAAAAAAATTTACTAATATTATTTGCATTTTGTTTCTTAATTATGTCTATTGCTCTTGTTTCTGCTAAACTTGAAATTAAAAAACAAGTAATAACAGAAACTGTTATTCCTGAATTTGGGAATCCTGCTAAATTTGTTTTGAATATAACAAATTTAGGTGATTATGATACATTTACAATATATTCTCTAGCAGGAGTAAAAATTGAAGAACAAAACTTTACTTTAGCTTCTTTTGGAGAAAAAACATTAACAGTAACAGTTTATCCTGAAGAAAGTGTTTTAAAACAAGAAATTATTTATCCTTTTGTTTTAAAAATCAAAGCAGAAAAAACAGGAGAAATAACACAGGAAATCTTGACAGTAAAAATATTAACTTTAGACAAAGCATTAAGTGTAGGATGTGACAATATATATTTTGATGATAAAGAGGCAAAAGTCTATATTAAAAATAATGCTGATGTTAATATTGATAATGTAAAAGCAAGAATATATTCGAGTTTTTTTGACATTGAAAAATCTTTTAATATAACAAGTAATGGGAAAGAAGAATTTATAGTAACTTTAGACAAAGAAAAAACAAAATTATTACAAGCAGGTACTTATGCTATATTAGCAGATATAGGTGTTGAAGGATATAAAGCAAATTTAAAAGGAGCTTTTAAATTTGAAGAGAAATCCATTCTTGAAACAAGAGAAAGTAGAAAAGGATTTTTTATAAATAAATACATAATTGAAAAAGAAAACTTAGGAAATACTCCTGTTGTTACAGAAATAAGTGTAAAGAAAAATATTATTTCAAGATTATTTACTAATTTTAACGAAGAGCCTGTTAATATAGAAAGAAAAGGATTTTTTGTTATTTACACTTTTAGGAAAGAAGTCCTTCCAGGAACAACTTTTGACTTAGTAACAACAACTAATTATATCTTTCCTATTATAGTAATAATTATTTTATTGATATTATTGAGAATTTTATTTGTTTATAATTCATCTCAAATTAAGATACACAAAAAAGCGAGATTTGTAAAAACAAAGGGAGGAGAATTTGCATTACAAATATCTTTAATAGTAAAAGCTAACAAATTCGTTGAAAATATATCCTTATTTGATAAAATACCATATAATGTAAATCTATATAAAGAGTTCAAGGGAGAAATGCCTAGAAAAATAGATGAATTAAACAAAAGAATAGAGTGGTATATTAATAATCTACAAGCAGGAGAAGAAAGAATATATAATTATATTATATTTAGTAAGGTTGCTCCTTTTGGAAAATTTGAATTACCTCCTGCAAAGGCAGTTTATGAAAGAGAAGGCAGAATAAAAGAATCGGTAAGTAATAGAGTTTATTTTATACATGAGGGTGTAGGGGCTGCATAAAATTTAATTTATAGATAAGATATCTAATCTACAATCAAAATTATTTTATTTTTTATTTTTCATTTTTTTGCGCATGTGTTTATTTTTTTATCATGCGCGAGTTTTTGTGAGCGAACGAAATTGAGAACAAATAAAGCGAGCTAAATAAGAATATTTAAAAATCACCTAACCTTAAAATAATTAACCCCGCGTAGCTCAGTGGTAGAGCGCTTGGCTGTAGATTTTTAGGGCAGACGTTCCTTCGGGATGAGTATGAAGCCCAAGAAGCTAAATGCTCAATAGATACCGAGAGATCGCAGGTTCGATCCCTGCCGCGGGGATGTTTTTTAATTAATTTGTAGATACATTTGATGTTGAAACATGATTTGTGATAACTAGTTACTATATGCAGCTCTCCCGAAAGCCAAAAATTCAATATTTAAAATAACAACAATTATTATAGAAATCTTTAAATATAGTTGTTTTTTGATATTAAAAAATAAAATTAAATAAATATAAAACTTTCAAAATGAGTCAAGTAGATATAAAAGTCAACATGATGACTGCTGTTACAGAAGTTCTAAATTTTAGAAAAAATAATCCCAATGCAGATCATGAAAAAATTATGCAACATATTTCAAATATAGCTAAAAACACAAGAAATCATCAAGCTAAACTTGGAATGATAGCATCTGCTTCTAAAGCACTATCTATAATTGAAAAAAATCCAAGATTAACGGATAAAGAAGTAATAAAACAAGTAATGGAAGAAATACCTAATATACTTCAAAAAATAAGAGAGTAGTGTATCACAATAAATTTTAAAAAGAGATTGTATTCTTTTCTATTATGGAAAAAAATAATATAATCTTCTTAATTTCAATCATTTCTTTAATTTTTATAACTAATATTGTATATGCAGATTGTATAACTTCTTTAGATGATTATGCTGTTGAGGTTTTATTAAATAAAAAAGATATACAAAGCAATATAGATTTGTTAAAAAATGCAGAAAATGTTAATTACATAAATAATAATTTCATAATACAATCTTCTTCCTCCCCTAATATGGCTATAATTTTAAATAAAGTTTCTGAACCTTTTTGTCAAAATTGTATTTCTTTAAGAGTACAAATTCCTGTAAATAGAACAAAAAAAGAGGTTCCTTATATTGAATTTTCAACTATAATCAATAACAAAAATATAAATATTACAGGAGGAATTGAAAATTGGAGTTATAATTGTTTATTATCTTCATGTATTTTTTATAAAGATAGCATTATTGTAGAGACAGATAATAGTGTACCGAACAAAACAAGAATAAATATAGAAATAATGGAAGATAACAAAGGAGGTTATTGTGGCGGGAGAGTAATATATTCTCTTTCAAAAGCATTTTGCATAACAAAACAAAATAAAGAAGATATTGAAAATTTATTAAAGGAAGTAGGGGTTATTAATAATTTTGAAGAACTCTTTATATCTTATAAAATAGAGGGTTCTGGGACAAAAATAATTTATGATTTTTCTCCTCAATTAAATGAGGATTTTTTTTCTTCATTATCCAAACAAAATTTAACTATTGATAATGAAACTAAATTAGAAAATTTAAATTGGAGCACAATCTTATATGATGAAATAGAATGGATGAGATTTAATGGAATTATATCTATAAATATTAATGATATGAAAGAAATATCTAAATTAGCAAAATTAGGATATTCTGGAGTAAATAAAAGAATATATTATGGAATTGATAGCAATGGAAATACTGGATGGATGTATTATTATGAAACTGCCTTTCCTATATTAACTAAATTTGAAAATTGTGAAGAGTTTGATATAAAAAACATACCCTCAAATTTTATTTATATTAATCAACCAGATCAATTAAAAATAAGTTTATATTATATTATACCAATAGCATTTTCTTTTGCATTATTAATTGTGCTGTTTGTTCTTATTTTTATAGCAAAAAAGAAAATAAAAAAAGAACTTGAAAAAGAAAGAAAAGAGATATTAAACAAAAAATAATTATTCTATACTAAATTCAGCAACATCATTGTTATTATTTAGTTCTTTTCCATTTACAATCTCAAACTTTATATCTTTTGTTCTGAAAGGGATTTTTAAATTTTCTACTTTAAGATATTTTCCTTCTCCATATTCTATATCCCCCATATCAAATTCATCTATTGTATTATTAGAGAAAGTTGAAATTATTCTTAATTTTATGTTTTTTGCTTTAACTAAACCCTGGTTTTTTATTTTTAATTCAAAATCTATATAGCTTCCATGTTTTTTAACATCTATTTCAGAAAAATATAATTCTGGAAGATTTTCAATGCTATATAATCTTTTTAATTCATTTTTTATGTCTTCTGTTAAAACTTGTTTACATGAAGAAACAGAATACATTATGCTTTCTTTATTAGTAGAATGTTCAAAACCAAAGACATGCAATAACTCATGAAGTTCTACATTAGGATGATCACATGAAGATTTGTCATTGTATAATAAAATCTTCCCCTTTTCAATAATATAAAATAAACTTGTATTAATTACAGATGTAGGGCCGCCCTCCCCTGCTATAAAATATTCTTTTACTTCTGAAGGAACATTTTTATTTTCACATATTATCTCTATATCTGCATTGTTATTGGTGTAAAAAAAAGAAATCTCATTTACGTCTTCTTCTAACATAGATATTGCTTTTTCTATTCTTTGCCATATAATAGTTTTCAACTATGCATGTAGTGCCTGATTTTATATTCTCAATACATCCTAAAAGAGTTGCAAAGTAAGCATCATCTTCGTTTATATTAGCTAAGCAAGGCCATGTAAATCTTTTCAACCATTCGAGTAAAACTAAATCAGATCCTAGTCCTTTCATTAAGCCATAAACTATATGAGTATGAGCGTTTATAAAGCATTAAACTGTTGTTTCATCTACTTTCCAAGTTGATAGCCCATATCAATAGGTTTTCCTAAGGATCTTACAAAATCGTATAAATAGAGTTGAGCATAGCCCGCCCATTCTTTATATTTGCTTCTAAGAAATTCTTCCACTTCATTTTTGCTTATTTTTCTATCATTAAAGTAAAGCTTGGAAACAATTCTATGAATCCAAACATCAACTGGAGCAGCCTCAGTTATTCCTAAACCGTACAAAAGAAAGCAATTAGCCACCTTTGGACCTATTCCTGGCAATTCCATCAATTTTTCTTTAGCATCTTCGAACTTAAATTTCTTCAATTCATTTAAATCTATAAAGCTCTTAGAAACTTTTTCAGCAGCTGTT
>Ga0078972_1004249_pt1 | contig 40045 bp, 31 predicted proteins | sample YelNatPaOPGAMG01_FD_67568 | JGI IMG/M metagenome (GOLD analysis project Ga0078972, IMG submission 67568) | Hot spring thermophilic microbial communities from Obsidian Pool, Yellowstone National Park, USA - OP-RAMG-01 (SPADES assembly) (version 2) | ecosystem: Environmental > Aquatic > Thermal...
CGGTTCCTCGTCGCCCTGCGTCGCATGCTGACCTCACCCCCTCGTGGGGAAGCCGAAGGCTGGGGGTGAGGTGCGAAACCTGCGGGCTAGGGGCAAATTCGCGTCCATTCGCGTGGATTTGCGGTTTCCCGTCGCCCGACGCGGGCATGCTGACCTCACCCCCTCGTTCCCCCTCTCCGCGAGCGGCGAGGGGGAGGCCGAAGGCCGGGGGTGAGGTGCGAAACCTGCGGGCCAGGGCGGCTTCGCGTCCATTCGCGTGGATTTGCAGTTCCCCGTCGCCCGACACTGAAGCATCGGGCTAAATGCGCAAAGCCCTGCGGGGGCCGGTTTCCTCGTAGGGGCGACCCGTGGGTCGCCCCTACCATTTCTTCCGCCGCGGCAGAGGGAACGCCCCGCGTGCGGACGTGCTTTTCGTGGCTTTCGTGTCCTTCGCGATCCAAATGCCCCTCAGCGTGGGGGTTCAGCCCCGCGCATCCCCCCGCCAACCCCGCTACCCGTATGCCTCAAAGTGGCGGACGAAATGCTGCTCCAGAGCGCGGTAGTACGTCTCCTCGTGCGCCAGCAACATCGCCACCAGCCGGTCGCGGAAGCGGTATTCGCCCCCCTCCCTGTGCGTCATCACCGAGCCGAACGTAACATGGAGCACCTGGCGGGCGTCGGGCTGGTCCAGCAGGCCTGGCAACTGCCCATCCGCAAGCGCGTCGGGGTCGGGCACGTTGTGCAGCGCAGGCGACATGGCGTAGGTGGCCCGGTCGTGCTCAAAGCGCCCCTTCGCAAACCCCAGAATCTCGCGGAACAGGTCGGGGTCCTTGTGCGCCGCCACTCGCAGGGCTTCCAGATAACTGGTGCCGGCGGTTTTCACGTGCAGAAGCCCCTCCGTGTGGCGGGCCGCGATGCCGTAGATGCTGAACTTGTCCGAGCCGGAATGGATGCTGATCTTGTAGGGGCCGACGCGACGGGCAATGGCCACGTGCGCCGCGAAGGACCGCTCAAACTCCTTGAGGTCGCCGATGTAGTCAATCCCCTTCTGAAAACTCCCGACGAACCGCGGGGCCAGACTCACCCACTCCACGCCCAGGCGCTGAAGTTCCTGCGCGATGAAGAAATGCTCCTCGGGCGTCGTCGGGGCCTCGGTCTCGTCCACCGACATCTCCAGTTCAAAGGGGCGCGGCGACACGCAATCGCGCACGTGCTCGTACAGCGATGCCGTGTGGGCGATGGCCCGCCCGTACTTGACGACCGCGCGCGCCAGCCGCTCGTCGTCAAATTCCACCACGACGCCCGCCTCTATGCGCCAGGACTTGCCCGAGTAGCGCCCCTCCAGCGCGCGCCACGACGTGCGTAGAGCGCCCCACGGCGCCTGCTCCAGCCGTTCCCGCAGCGCGGGGACGTCCGCCACATCGGCCTGATTGTCCACGTGATCGCCCGGGTCCACGGTGAACATCGTGTACCCTGCCGCCGCGCAAGCCTCCACATCCTCGGGCGTCTTCAGATGATCCGCGTCGGACCCGAAAACGCCGTCCCAGCCCGCCTGGAACACGCCCCAGATGGCGTCGTCCATCACCCCTTGCGGCGTGCGCTCGGTGCGGGCCATCTCGCGGATGGACTGCTGCGCGAAGAACGGCACCAGGCCGCTCCGCCGGGCCGCCCGCACGTGCCCGGGCGTCGCCACGCCGATGCGGTCGCCGAACCCGAACGAGCCGCGCAGCCCCACCGGGCGCGGCGACAGGAAAGGCAGATGCCGCTGCAAGACCTTCAGGTTGTCGCGAGAAAGGGGGCCTGTGGTCAGATACAGCGCGTGCCCGCCCCAGTCAATCGGACGGATGTCCCCCGCCATCTCCCGCCCCGGCTCCGTGCGCAGCCAGGCCAGCCGCTTGCCCCCGCCGCCGCGCCACAGGAAGAACAGGCCGTCCGGCGAGGCCGCGATGGACCGCGCGTACACGTCGCCCCCGACGAGAAGGCCCAGCCTTTCCGCCAGGCCGGCGCGGTAGTCGTCCTGCACGTAGCCTGCCGCGGGCGCCTTGAGCAGCCGAATCAGCAGTTCCTCCATGTCCGCCTCCCCGCCCTACAGTCCCCAGGAGCGCATCGCCTTGATGGCCTCGGCGGCGCAGGTGTCCCCATCGGGCATGGGCATCGCCTCCACCGAGATGTAGCCGTCGTACCCCACGTCGCGCAGCGTCGCCATGATGGCCGGAAAGTCCAGGTGGCCCGCCCCCGGATACCAGCGGTTGGAGTCGGCCACGTGGAAGTGGAACAGTCGGGGCGCAGCCGCGCGGATGCTCCTGTGGATGTCGGGCTCCTCAATGTTCATGTGGAACGTATCCAGGAGCAGGCCGAGATTGGGCATCCCGACTTGCTCCAGCAGGGCCAGGCCGTCGGCGGCGGTATTCACAAGCGTGGTCTCGTAGCGGTTGATCGGCTCCACCGCAATCCTCACGCCGGCAGCAAGGGCCGACTCCGCGCACTCGCGCAGGGCCTCGGTCATCCAGGCCCACGCCTGCGCGTGCGCCACGCCCGGCCTCACGATGCCCCGCAGGAGGCCGATGATGATGACCGCGCCGAACCTGGCCGCCACCGGCACGTGGCTCTTCACCCGCTCCACGGCAGCCCGCCGCACCCGGGCATCGGGGTCAGTGAACGACAGGCCCTCCTCGCCCCAAGCCTGGCCCGTGCCGATGGCCGGTACTTCCAGGCCGTACTTGCGGAGCAGGTCGGCGAGGGCCTCCGCGTCCACGGCGCGCGGGTCGCGGATGGCCAGTTCGGCGCCGTCGTAGCCCAGCGATGCGACGCGCGCCAGGTTGGCCTCCAGATTGCCCTTGAACGCGACCGCGTTGAATTGCGCCGCGTGGGTTGAAACGACGATGGCCTTCTTCATAGCCCTCCTCGCGGGTGCGCGCCCTGCGACAAAAGACGAGGCCGGCGATGGCCGGCCTCGCGTTGCCGGGTCGCTAGGCCGGCGGATAGCCCAGCGCGTAGATGCTGCAACCGCCTTCGGCCAGCGGGCCTTTGATGGCGGCTTCAATCTCGTCGCGCCGCCGCTGCGTAATCTGGTCAATCGGCGGCAGCACCCCTGCGGGGAATCGCTCCATGATGTCGTTCACCAACTCCACCATGTAGTCCAGCAGCGCCTCCACGCCGGGCTTGGCCTTGTTCGGATCGGCCAGGCTGGCCTTGCCCACCACGCCGGGCTTGTAGGCCGCCACCTCAATCGGCCCCAGCCCTACCTGCCCGTACCAGGCGATGGGCCTGTGGAGCAGGTTGCCGGCCTTGTCCACGTGCTTGGCCATCTTGTCGCCCAGGAAACTCGTGGGCTGCGTGTCCACCACGGCGCTCATGTCAATCAACTCGGGGAACAGCACCAGCGACCACGAGGTCTCCACTTCGTCCGCATGGATGAAGTTGGTCTCGTAGGGGCCACCCTCGGCCTTCGTCTTGAAGTGGTCAGGGATCGCGTGGTACCAGTTCAGGTTGACGAAGACCCCAGGCACCTGGTACGTCTTGGCGAACTGGTGGATAGCCGTGGGGATGACGTATTCCTGACCGTGGCCGTTGAGCAGAATCTGCTTGCGAAAGCCCATGTTCCACAGCCCGGCCATCACCGCCTTCAGTTGGCCCACGAAGATCTCCTCGGGGACGATGATGGTTCCGGGCATGCCCATGTGATGATACGGGTGCGAGCCGTACCAGATCGGCTGGGCCACGGTGCAGCCCGTCCGAAGGGCGACGGCCTCGGCCATGCGGGTAACCAGGAACGTGTCCTCGCCCAGGCAGGCGTGCGGGCCGTGCGCCTCGGTGGAGCCGACGGGAACGATGATGAGGTCGTTCTTCTTCAGGCGCTCCTCAATCTGCTTCCAGGTCATGTTCTGCAAATAGACTTGCGTGGGCAGATCCATGTGCCCACCCTTGGGGGGCAGTTCCCATTTCTGCTTGCTCATTTCCGGTCTCCTTGCTCTGTGGGTTTTCCAACTACGGTGTAACCACCACTTTGATGCCTTCGCCCGCGCGCAGGGCGGCAATGCCATCCAAGATGCGCGCCAGGGGCAGGGTGTGCGTCGTCAGGGCCGAGGGCTTCACTACGCCGCTCTCCAGCATGCGAATCGCCTTGGGGAACGTGTTGATGCCGATGTACGTGCCCATGACCGTCAGTTCCTTGCGCGTGATGTCAAACTGGTGCACCTGCGGGTAAGCCTTCTGGTTCATGCCGAACAACACGATCTTGCCGCCCACCGCCGCCTGCTCTATCGCCTGCGGCAGCAGCGAACCGACCGCATCCACGACCACGTCCACCCCGCGCCCGTCCGTCGCCTCGCGGGTAACGGCGACGGGATCCTGCTCCTTCACGTTCACCACCACGTCGGCGCCGAGTTTTCGCGCGTAGTCCAGGCGATAGGGCGCGATGTCAGTCATGATGATCTTGCCGGCGCCCGCCGCCTTGAACACCAACTCAAACATGAGGCCCACCGGCCCCGCCCCCAGGATGGCGACCGTCTCCCCCGGCTGCAGCCGCACCTTCTCCGTGCCCCCGACGACGCAGGACAGGAGTTCCACGTACACCGCCTCCTGCGGCGGCAACGTCGGCGCAACCTTGAACAGCGCCCGCTCCGGCGCGACGTTGTAGCGGGCAAATCCGCCGTCCAGGTAGATTCCCAGGGTTGTGAAGTGCTCGCACTGATTGGGCCGCCCGCTGGTGCACGGCCCGCAGATTCCACAGTACAGGTTGGGGGCCACCACCACGCGGTCGCCCGGCTGCACCGTGGAGACCGCGCTGCCCGTCTCCAGTACCCGCCCCACATACTCGTGTCCCAGGATGGCGCCGGGCGTCGCGGGGTGTCCGGGCGGCACTTCCAGGATGTGCAAGTCGGTGCCGCAGACCCCCGCCGCTTCCACCTCCAGCAGCACGTCGTCGGGACTCGTTACCTTCGGCACCGGAACTTCCCGCAGGCTGAGTTTGCCCTGGCCTTCAAACACGGCCGCCAACATGGTCTTTTCCATACGATTCGCACCTCCTTCAGATGCGCAGAACCAGACCGTCCTGCGCCACGGTGATTGGGCCCGAATAGACCTTCGCCGCGACAGCCGCCACGTCCACGCGGTCGCACGGCGGATAGAAATGGGTGAGAACGAGATGCTTGACCCGCGCCTCCTCGGCCAGCGTGCCGGCGCTGGTCGGCGTGAGATGGTACGGTTCGGCCGACTCGTCGGGGAACGAGCATTCGGCGATGAGCAAGTCGGCCTCGCGTGCGAACGAGACGAGATGCTCCCCTGGGCTGGCGTCGCCCGTGTACACAAGCGTCTTGCCCTCCGCGCGCAAGCGGAACGCCAGCGATTCGGGCGTGTGGCCCGACGGCGCGGCGTCAACCGTCCAGCCGGGGCCTGCAAACCCTCCGCGCGTTATGTCCACTTCGCGGAGGTCGTACAGAGACGGCCGCGCCCAGGGGTTCAAATCCACCATTGCGCGCATCCAGCCCAGAAACGCCGGCGACGCGATCACGTGCAGCGGCCGCGTCCGGCGCATCAGCGCGAAGGCCTGGAGCATGGGAATCAGGTCGGCGCAGTGGTCCGAATGCGAATGCGTGAACAGGGCGTACTCCAATGCGCCCACGTCCACCCCGGCCCGCAGCAGCCGGTGCAGCGTGCCCGAGCCTGCGTCAAACAGGAGCGGGCATTCGCCCATGCGCACCAGCAGGCCAGGCGGAAAACGCCGCGGGTTCGGATACCCCGTCCCCGACCCCAGCACGATGATCTCCATGCAGCCCTCGCCGAAAAGAACGAGCCTGGGCGGCCCCGCAGGAACCGCCCAGGGTCTCGCTAGATGCGCACCATGACCTTGCCGTCCTGGCGGCTCGTGGACTGCCGAATGGCGTCCACAACGCTCGCCAGGTCGTAGCGCGCCGTGATGATCTGCGTCATGTCTATCAGCCCCGACGCCATCAGTCGGATGACGTTCGGGAACGTGCCGTTGCCCGAATGCCCCTGCGCGCCGAAGACCTGCGCGTGGTGGGTCTGGAAATGCTCCAGGTACATCGGGACTCGCTCGGCGGCGCGCCCAATCTGGACGATGCGGGCGTTGACGGCCATAGAGGCTTCCATCTCCGGTATGGTCTTGGAGGGCGCGCCAGCCGCTTCCACGTGCATGTCGGCCCCCTCGCCGCCCGTGAGTTCCATCACCACCTCGCTGGGCTTGACCGCCCGCGGGTCGTACACGTAGTCGGCGCCGACCTTCTTGGCCAGTTCGCGGCGGGCCTCCGAGACCTCAAAGGCGATAACCTTCGCCGCGCCCGCCGCCTTGCACAGGGCAATGGAAGCCAGGCCGATAGGCCCCGCGCCGTACACGGCCACATAGGCCCCGGGCTTGAAGCCGCCCGCCCGCGCAAAGATGCCGTTGTACGCCACCGAGGTAGGCTCTACCAGCGCCCCGGCTTCAAAGATCTTGTCGTCATCGTACCGCTCGCGCAGAGCGTTCAGTTTCCAGCAGTACTTCGCCCCAACCGCGATGTACTCGGCGAACGCCCCGTCAATGGTGAACCCGATCTCCTCCAGGTTCTTGCACTGGTTGGGATAGCCATCCCGACACGGTCGGCAGTGCCCGCACCAGATCATCTCCTCGGCGGTAACGAAATCGCCCTTGACGAAGTCCTTGACGGCGCTGCCCACTTCCACGATCTCGCCCGAGAACTCGTGGCCGAGGATGCTGGGGAACTTGGTCAGGCCCGGATACAGGATATAGTTGTCCGCATCGGTCTCGTAGAAGTGCATGTCGGACCCGCACACGCCGCACGCCCGCACGCGGATGAGCACCTGGTCGGGCTTGATCTGGGGCTTCGGGACTTCCTTTACAGCGAGTTTCGGGTTGCGCCACACGGCGTTGCCGGTGATCGCCTTCCCTGTTGCCTTCTCAAACTCGGATAGCGGATACCCTGGCCGGGGTTGCCAGTCTGCAGTAAGCACGAGTCCCTTCATCTTGAACCATCCTCCTTGTTGGTTTGGAATCCAGCACAGACGGGCCTACGCAACGCTCATGCGCTGCACACGTTTGCATTGAGATTATAGCACGGGCCTGCCCATTTGTCAAAAAAATCACTTGCCCAACAAAAACAGGCGAGGACGCGATCTCCTCGCCTGTTGAACCGACCTGACGTGTCGCGCGGGCTAATCGGCCCTGGCCCCTCCGACTGCCACCAGCATCTCGGCGACCGCCAACAGGAGCGCCAGCCCCACCAGAAGCGCGCGCCCCGGCCCACCTACCGTGCGATACGGCTCAAACCGCTGGGCGAGCAACAGCGCCGCCCCAACCTGCGCCATGCCGAAAACCGCCGTGAGCGCCAAAGTCCGGAGGGATGTCGTGTGCCACGTTCTCATGGAAAACCTCCATCGCCGTATCTACAACCATAAACGCCGCACAACGGCTTGGAGTTCCGGCCCCGGCACAGGAGTTCACAAAGTTTTCACCGCGGGGAAACCCGGCGCAAGAAAAAGCGCCCTTTCGGGCGCTGTGGAAACGCTTGGCTACTTGTTGGCCCGTCCCTTGGACGGAATGACGGGCTTGATTCCCATGTAGATTTGCTTGCCGGCGAGCGTCGCCAGGATGGCCTCCGGCGTCCTCCTGCCGATAATCTTGTGGAGTTCCACCGGCGTGAGCGGCGTGTTGTCGTTGGCCAGGAAGATGCGGAAGGCCGCTTCGGCCAGGGGCGTGTACTCGGTGATGTAGGTCGGCTTCTGGCTGCAACAGGTGCGCAGGCTGTGCCACAAGCCGTCCACGCGGGTGATCTCCGCCGTGTCCGGGTCAATCCAATCTATCTCCCCCACGGACCCCAGCGGCGGATATTTCTGCCGGCAGTCGTCGCACAGGCGACTGTGCAGGACAACCCGGAAGTTGGAGCCCTTCTCGGTCCACCAATCAAAATCTATGTGGAACTTGGTTTCCAGCGTAGGCTTCACCCAAGGGGTCATGCTACCGCTCCCTAGCGCATACGGATTTTGGTCGGGTCAAAGGCCCAGTAGCCATTGCCCTCGTCCACAAAACACGGGTTCACCGACAACTCGTAGAAGATCGGCCCAGGCGGGCAGCGGCGGATGAGGTTGAACGCCGCGTACACGGTCTTTGCGTGCACGCGCGGGCCCAGTTTCGCCAGTTCGGGGAACAGTTCCAGCAAGATGTCCAGCACCGGCCGCCCCCGTTCCTGCTCCGCGATCCACAGTTCATTCAAGGCCGGCGACTCCTCTTCGGCCACCAGCATGGCCTCGTCGTACTCGCAACTGATGGGGTATTTCGTCATCTGGAACGTCAGTTTGCCGGCGTCGGCGCGGGCCACCCGCACCCACTCTCGCCTCATGCGGCGCGGCTCAAAGTCCACGATGATCTCCGAGGGGCTGCCGGTCTTCTGCAACGAGATGAGCGCGCCCGCCGGAATCTCGTTCTGCAGGTACCAGTCGCGCAGGCCGAACACGTACCCGCCCGCCGGCACAACCCAGCCGTTCATCGCCTCCCCGTTCTGGCCGTTGACCAGCCGCACAGGCACAATGGCGCCAGGCCCGTCGGGGAAGAACCCCCGCGTGCGCGGCGTCAGCGGCAGCGTGCCCGCCTTTCGGTGCGGCGCAATCAGCACAAACGAGACCTTATCCCCCGGCTTGCGCTTCTCCGCAGGGCCGGCCGAAAGGTCGCTGGCCTCGTCGTCAATCTCGCCCTCAACCTGATGCAAGACCGCGCTGATGTTCTTGCGGTTGAAGGCGATGGGCGTGTACGCCAGCCACACGGGCGTGCTCAGAACCTCGGGCGGGAGAAGCCGCCGCAGATACCACGCCGGCTCCTTGGCCGTGCCCAGGTTCATGAACCGCTCGTCGGCCCGAAGCGCCACATCCAGCGCAAACCGTCGGATGTCGGCGGGTATCTCCGCGGGTAGGCCCAGTTCCTTGAGAATCTCATCGGAACTCACAGGCCGATTGTTGAGTTCAATCATCGCCTCGGCCAGATTCAGGTATCCGATGTGAATATCGGGCATCAGTTCGCGCAGAAACCAATGCCCGTCCAACTGGACGAAGCCGAGCGCGGCAGATTGCGCGAGTTTGTCGGTGATCGCGCTCTCCAGGGCGGCCTTATGTTCCTGGTAAATCTGCTTCGGCGACGAGCCTTGGAGGAGTTGCGCGATGTCCGTGTTCAACTTGTGGGGAAAATCCAACTCCGACGGGAACTCGCGGACTTTGCCCTCGCCTTCTATCTCAACCTGCATGACCTTGAAGGGCGGGTAGGCCGGGTTCACGCCATCCCGAATGCCGACCACCTTCCCGACGGCGAAATCCAACGCGGGGAAGACGAGCGTCTGCCCCACGCTGTAGGACTTCTTCGGCTGATACGCCTCTCCGCGGGCGAGCCTCGCCTGGACCGCCTTGGTCTGCATCGCCAGGCGCTGGCCCACCAGCGCGAGCGCCAGGTCCTTCGTCGCGCAGGGTTTGCCCTGCTGGTGGAGCCACTCGTACAGGAACGCGACATCATCATCCGTGATGAGGAAATCTTTCGTCCATTCGGCAGACTGATCCGGTTTCTGACGAACCAACATGAACCTCCGTTGCAGATGCTACACGACTCCAAAAGATTATATTCTGATTGCGTAAAATGACAAGTTGCGCTCAAGGGCGGTGGTGTATACATCTCGGTAGAAATTGGTCAGACCAATCGGCAGCAACATGAAATGTATACAGCGTAGGGCCAGGTTTCCATACCTGCTCCCTGCTTCCGGCGGCTATGGAAAGCCGCCCTACGCGTTTTGGCGTGGCGCCACCAGCCTATTGCGAGCGTAGGGCAGGTCTCCATACCTGCCCTCTGCTCCCGGCGGCTATGGAAAGCCGCCCTACGCGTTTTGGCGTGGCGCCACCAGCCTATTGCGAGCGTGGGGCAGGTCTCCATACCTGCCCTCTGCTCCCTGCGGCTATGGAAAGCCACCTACGTGTTTTGGCGTGGCGCCACCAGCCTATTGCGAGCGTAGGGTCAGGTTTCCATACCTGCCCCCTGCTTCCGGCGGCTATGGAAAGCCACCTACGTGTTTTGGCGTGGCGCCACCAGCCTATTGCGAGCGTAGGGCAGGTCTCCATACCTGCCCTCTGCTTCCGGCGGCTATGGAAAGCCGCCCTACGTGTTTTGGCGTGGCGCCACCAGCCTATTGCGAGCGTAGGGCAGGTCTCCATTCCTGCCCTCTGCTTCCGGCGGCTATGGAAAGCCGCCCCACGTGTTTTGGCGTGGCGCCACCAGCCTATTGCGAGCGTAGGGCTGGTTTCCATACCTGCCCCCTGCTCCCGGCGGCTATGGAAAGCCACCCTACGTGTTTTGGCGTGGCGCCACCAGCCTATTGCGAGCGTGGGGCCAGGTTTCCATACCTGCCCCCTGCTCCCGGCGGCTATGGAAAGCCACCTACGTGTTTTGGCGTGGCGCCACCAGCCTATTGCGAGCGTGGGGCAGGTCTCCATTCCTGCCCTCTGCTTCCGGCGGCTATGGAAAGCCGCCCTACGTGTTTTGGCGTTGCGCCACCAGCCTATTGCGAGCGTAGGGCCAGGTTCCCATATGGTGCCACCGACAAACTTCGGAACCGAGCCTCAAGGGCGTCGACAAATGGGTGGGAAGGTTTGCTACCCCGCGCCGCTTGTAGTATACTTTCGCGCGATTACCCGCAGTCTTGCAGGTACAGGCTCGGAGTCTGGTCCATGCTGCAAAGGGCTTCTTTCCGCTACACGCTTGCGCTGTATGTTCTGGACATGGTCGCCACATTTGGCTCCCTGTATGCCGCCCTGCTGGCACGGCGCGCGTGGCCCCTGGGAAAACCCTTTATGGAGCAGTACGGCGGCCTCCGCCCCGCCATTTTCGCGATCGCGTTTGTCGCGTGGACCCTGGCCTTGATGGTTTCGGGAGCCTACGACCCCCGCCGCATCCTGCGCACCGAACGGGAGATCACGCGCGTGCTGGGCGCCGTCGCCATCGCATCCCTCCTCTTCGCCGGCGCGCTTTACTTCTCATACCGGTCTGTGTCTCGCCTGCTTGTGGTCTATTTCATTCTGCTGGACTCCGTCGCGCTCATCACCATTCGGCTGCTGCTCCGCATCGTATGGCGGAACTTCGCCGTGCGACGGCTTCCCGCGTCACGGATCCTCATCATCGGGGCGGGCGCCCTGGGCCAGGACATCGCCAACTCGTTCCTCCAGCACCAGTGGATGGGGCTGGAAACCGTGGGCTTCCTGGACGATGACCCGGCCAAGCAGGGCGTACGGATCGGTGGCGTGCCGGTGCTGGGCACGCTTCCGGACGCCCCAAGAGTCGTCGCCGAGAATCGCATCACGGACGTGGTGTTCGCGCTGCCATTGCGCGCGCACCGGGAGATGGCCAACCTCGTCGCGCGTTTGGAGGAACTCCCCGTCAACATCAAGGTGGCGCCCGACCTGGGGCCGCTGGTCTTCTACCGCACCACGGTAGAAACCTTCGGCGACATTCCTCTCATCGGACTCAAGGAGCCGGTCATCCGCCCCCACCAACGCGTGCTGAAGCGCATGATGGACATCGGCATCTCGGCGGTGGCGCTCGTGGTCTCGGCCCCGATATGGCCGGCCATCGCGCTGGCGATCAAACTGGATTCGCCGGGGCCGGTCATTTTCCGCCAGCAGCGCGTGGGTGAGGGTGGCAAACTGTTCACCATGTACAAGTTCCGCACCATGCACGTCGGGGCCGAGAAGTTGGAAAGAACGCTCGTGGAAAGTGCCCTCGCCCAAGGGGAGCGGCTTTTCAAATCCCCCGATGACCCTCGCGTAACCCGCGTGGGGCGGTTCCTGCGGCGCACGAGCCTGGACGAGTTGCCACAGTTGTGGAACGTGCTGAAGGGCGACATGAGCCTGGTGGGCCCCAGGCCCGAGTTGCCCGCCTTCGTGGAACGCTACGAACCCTGGCAGCGCAAGCGGTTTGGCGTGCCCCAGGGCCTCACGGGCTGGTGGCAGGTGCATGGCCGCAGCGACAAGCCCATGTACTGGCACACCGAGGACGACCTCTACTACATCCAGAACTACTCGCTCCTGCTGGATCTCAGAATCCTGCTCCTGACGGCGCTGTCGGTGATCCGCGGCAGGGGCGCGTACTAGGCCCGCACCGCTCGTAGGACACCCCCGCGCTAGCGTTCACGGCACCTTTACTCCCGCTGGTACTATTTTCCCATTCCCGCCTCCTCCTATATCCCCTATACTGGGCGTAGAGTCAATACTCGGTAGGAGGCTAGGCATCCATGAATCCAGCACCGACAAGGCGCTTGACGCTGCAGCAGCGCGCCGTGGGCGCTCTTGTTGTATGTGCTCTGCTCATCCTAGCACCAGGCACTGTCCAGGCGCAGCAGCCCCCGTATGTTCCCCCCATGCCTCAAGATGTCCAGACTCCAGACATGCCCGACAGAACGGGCGAAATGAGCATTGCGCTTCGGGCCGACGCGCCGCAGATCACCGAGGACGATGGCGGCTACCAGATAGTCTCCCTGGGCGGCATGGACTATGTGAGCATCGCGGGCGCGCCGCGCCTGCCGGTGCAGCATGTGGAAGTGCAGTTGCCCGCAGGGACGCGCCTGGCACAGTACAGCCTGCAAGACGTTGTGGCAGAGGCCCTTCCGGGCACATACAACCTCGCGCAGGTGGCTCCCGAGGCCGAAAGCGAGGGTGGCGTCCGGGCCCCCATTCTGTTTGAACCGCCCGCGTCCCATGTGTTCCCCGATTCGCCGGTGGAGGTGAGCGCCACCCAGCAACGCGGCAATGCCCAGGTCATCACCTTCCGCTTCTACCCGCTCCAGTACAACCTGGCCACGCGCACGCTCTCGCTCATCCGCAGTGCGCGGCTGTCGGTGCGCTACCAGCGCATCGGCCGACAGCCAGACCAGGGCGGCATCGGGCCGTCGGAGCCAGCGGGCGCGCCCGCGCCTTCCGATGTCAACACGCAGTCCACGCGCAACCCGGGCTACGCCATCGCCGTGCGCAGCGACCTGGCCCAGGCCGCCAGCATCCTCAACTTCAAGCAGCACAAAGAATCGGAAGGCTTCACCGTGTACCTGGTGTCGCCCGAGGACTGGGCAACCTACACCGGCAAGGACAGCGCCGACAAGTTTCGGGCTTTCCTCCAGGCCAAGTGGCGCGACTGGAACTTGCAGTATCTTCTCATCATCGGCAGCGCCTCGTCCATCCCGATGAAGACGCTGTACCCGTCCAACACCGATCACACCGGCACGTGGGCCACGCCGTCCGACATGTACTACGCCGACCTCACCGGCGACTGGGACAAGGACAGGGACGGCTTCCCTGGCGAGTTCAAGGACGACGCCGTGGACTTCGGGGCCGAACTACTGGTGGGCCGCATTCCCTTTGACACCGAGGTCTACATCAGCACCGTGCTGGAGCGCACCATTGCCTACGAGACGACCTACGGCGACTGGCGGAAGCGCGCGCTGCTGGCGATGGCCATCCTGGACTATCAGCCCAACGGCGGCCCGCAGACCGACGGCGCGTACCTGGGCGAATCCATGCTGGGCTACCTGTCCAAGGCCGGCTTCAGCACCTGGCGCATGTACGAGGAAGACGGCAACGGCACAAAACTGCCCCACGACGCCGCGCTGGATCGCGACGCACTAGCCGCGAACTGGGCGAGCGGATATGGATTCGTCTCATGGTGGGGGCACGGCAGCACCACCGGCGCGTACCGCACCCTGTGGACCGGCGCGCAGACCGTCCGCAAGCCTTTCGCCGACATCTACCACCTGAACTCGCTAGCGACCGACAACCCGCCCATCGTGTTCCAGAACGCGTGCTCCAACGGCGCTCCGCAGACCTACAGCCTGGCGGCCCAGGTGCTGCGCTACGGAGCCATCGCCACCGTCGCGCCCACGGCGATCACCTGGTACCGAACGGGCTGGCGGTCTCCTGCCGACGGGGGCAGCGCAACCCTGGCCTACTACTTCGGGGATGAACTGGTAACCAAAGAGCAGCCGGTCGGCCAGGCGCTGGCCCGCGCCCGCGAGATGCACGCCGCCCGCTACCTCTCCTCGCCCGGGCAGCAGCAGACCGTCCTCGCGTTCGCGCTCTACGGCGACCCGTCGCTCCAGATGAAGCCGCGCCCGCGACAGCACACCGTCCAGATCGCCGTCAAGGAGGGGTGGAACCTGCTGGCGATGCCCGCGATGGAGCAACCGCTCCCTCTGCCCGATGCGCTGTCGTCCATCGCCGGCGTGTGGGAAGAAGTCCACGCCTACGACCCGCTGGATGCGCAGCAGCCCTGGAAGACGTTCTTCGCCAACACGCCGACGCAGGCGAACACGCTCCGCCAACTGAACCCGTTGCAGGGCTTCTGGCTACGGGCCAATGCAGCCGCCACCCTGACGCTCAACGTTCCGGTGCCTTTGACCGCGTCCAGCCAGGCCGTTGACATCCATCCTGGGTGGAACCTGGTCGGGTTCCCAGGCGACGCACCCATGACCGCCGAGGACGCGCTGCGAAGCATCGCCTGGGCGGTAGAATCCGTGTTCGCGCTGGACAACGACGCCGAGAGCGCGTGGCTCAGTTACAGCCCCTCGGCCGCCGCAGAAGCCAACACGCTTCGGACTCTGGAGCCTGGGCGCGGGTATTGGATTTACGCCACAGCGGCCGCAACCTGGCAGGTTCCGTGATTCCAAAGACGCCGCAGAAAATCAAGCAGCCCTCCTCTCGGAGGGCTGCTTGTTTGTGTGTTACCGGTGCGGCGGCCTGTCGGCTCAGCGGTTGCCGAGCAGCACGCCCAACCCCATGCGGCTTGCGTCTTCCTCGCCCGGGTTCCACATCGGATAGGCGTCAATGCGCGGGTGGCTGGTCAACTGCACCGGCGTGCCCTTGCCGGTGATGTCCACCAGGTACAGGTTCCAGTTCTCATCCCGCTTGGACTGGAACACAACCCGACTGCTGTTGCAGTCCCAGGCTGGCGCTTCGTCCGCAGCAGGGTGATCCGTTACGCGAACCTCGGTGCCCGACGCAATCTCGGCCACGTAGATGTCGTTCCGGCCGTTTCTGTCCGACTGGTACGCCAGGTAACGGCTGTCGGGCGACCACACGGCGTTCAGGTTATTGCCCGCGCCGCTCACCTTGACGGCCGCCCCACCCTCGGCAGGCATCACGTACACGTTCCACTGCCCCTCGCGGTTGGAGCGGAAGGCGATGTACCGCCCATCGGGCGAGTACACAGGGTCTGTCTCGTCGCTGCGCTCGCTCGTCAGTTGAACCAGGTCCGTGCCCGTGATATCCACCCGATAGAGATCCCAGTTGCCGTTACGGTTGGACTGGAAGATCACGTGGAACCCATCTGGAGACCAGAACGGATCCTCATCAGCCGCCGGGTCATACGTGAGCCGCGTCTGACCGTTCCCGTTTTCGTCCATGATGTAAATCTCCCAGTTCCCATCCCTGTCCGACTGGAAGGCGATCTGCGAGGACCCGCAATCGGCCGTCCACACGGGATCTGTGTTGTTGCCGGCGTTGGCGGTCAGTTGCAGCAGATCCTGGCCGAAAGCGCCTATCCGGTAGATGTTCCACGCGCCGGCGCGATTGGACTGGAACGCGATCCATGAGCCATCCGCCGAACGCGCTGGCGCCATGTCCACGCCCGCATCATTCGTGAGGCGAATCACGTTGTTCCCTGCGATGTCCATACGGTACAGTTCCCAGTTGCCATCGCGGTTGCTGAGGAACGTGATCCAGTCCACGCATGCGCACAGCCCCTGGGGCGCAAACTGGGTTACGCGAACGCGGTACCCGTTGTTGCACTGCAGCAGATGCACGTTCTTGGCGTAGATCTTCACGAAGTACACGCCAGTGGCAGGTGCGGTGAAGACGATCTTGGACGCTTTGCCGTCGGCGTCGTCATTCGTGGCCAGCAGTGTCATGTCGGGGCCGTAGAGGGCGATCATCGTGTCCACGCCACCGAACAGCCCGAACGTCTCAATCACGTACTCGTTGCCCGCCGTCGCGTTGAAGCGGATCCAGTCCACATCATGCTTGTGGTGGAAGTTGTGAGACTGTGGGGACCCGTCCACGGGAATCGGCTTCGCTTGAGCCCCGGAGTTGTCCGTCTCATAGGGGTCAGGGACAATTCCCGGACACTCAGGTGTAGCCGTAGGCGTCCGCGTGGCTGTCGCCGTGTGCGTGGGCGTTGCGGTCGGTGTCGGCGCAGGGTCGGTGCCTATGGGCTTTGTCGGCGTGGCCGTAGGCGTGTTCGTCGCCGTGCTCGTCGGCGTAGCCGTCGGCGTGTTCGCCGCTGTGCTCGTCGGCGTGGCCGTTGGCGTGTTCGTCGCGGTGCTGGTCGGCGTAGCCGTGGGCGTGTTCGTCGCCGTGCTTGTCGGCGTCGCTGTTGGCGTGTTCGCCGCGGTGCTGGTCGGCGTAGCCGTCGGCGTGTTCGTCGCGGTGCTGGTCGGCGTAGCCGTGGGCGTGTTCGTCGCCGTCTTGGTGGCAGTCGCTGTCGGGGTAGGCGTGCTCGGGCAAGGCCCGTGGCTTAGGTTGAACTGTCCCGACCAACTCGCGTAAATCGTGGCCGTTGCCGACACCACTTGCGAATCCAGGTGCAGCGTCGTGGAGTAATGCGCGGTGCCGCCTGTGAACTTATCCAGAGGTAAGGTTTCAACGGAGCCATCAGCCCAATGCACCTCAATGGATGCAGGTGCACTCGCCTCGTCCGCCACTTGGGTGATGACGAAATGCCACTCGGAGTCATCGCACTCGTGATCGGTGAGCGCCTTGGCCGAGATGACTTTCGTGTCGGCCACACCAAATGGATTGAAAGCCGCCTCTGCAACCTGCGGCACGCTCACGACACCCAAGGGGAGCAGCAGAGCCAGGATCAGCAGCGCCACTCCAGTAAAGTGAGCGTACTGTCTTTTTGTCATCGTAGTGTCCCTTCTGATGATGCAATGGATTCTGAACAGTTTGCGCTCGTTCAGTCGTGCATAGCATACCACCTGGCATGAATCCTGGATATGACCTATATCATGTTTCGTTGAAGACATCGTGAGCCAATGCAACTGAAGCCGCGAAACATAGCAGGCCGCGCGGATAACAAAAACGCGGGGCCCTGCGAAGGGCCCCGCGTTCGGGGGAAGCAGATTCCAGATTGCCTAATGACCTATCGGGATGTGCACGCGATTCCTGTAGAGCCGCCCGATCCCCATGCGGCTCCCGTCCTCCGACGGCGGATTCCACATCGGGTACGCATCCACGTGCGGGTCATCGGTCAGCCGCACCAGCGCGCTCGTGTCCAGGATGTCGGTCATGTAGATTTCCCAGTTCCCATCGCGATTCGTGTGGAACACGATGTGCTGGCTGTCGCAAGACCAGGTCGGCGCTTCGTCCGTGGCCGCATTGTCCGTAACGCGCGTCTCCAGCAGCGTCAGGATGTTCACCGCGTAGATTTCGCTCTGCCCGTCGCGGTCGGACTGGTACGCGAGCCACTGGCTGTCGGGCGACCACACCGCATTGAGATTGTTGCCCGCGCCGCTGACCCTGACCGCATCGCCGCCCGCCGCCGGCATCACATAGGTGTGCCACTCGCCGTCGCGGTTGGAGCGGAAGGCGATGTACTGCCCGTCCGGCGACCACACGGGGTCAACCTCGTCCGCCGGGTCATTGGTCAACTGGATCAAGTCCGTGCCCGTTACATCCACCACGTAGATGTCCCAGTTGCCGTTGCGCCTGGACTGGAAGGCGATGTACATCCCATCCGGCGACCAGAACGGATCCTCATCCGGGGCGGGGTCATCGGTCAGGCGCATCTGCCCGTTCCCGTTGCCGTCCATGATGTAGATTTCCCAGTTCCCGTCGCGGTCGGACTGGAACGCAATCTGCTCGCTCCCGCACGGCGTTGACCACATCGGATCCAGGTTGTTGCCCGCGTTGGCCGTCAGTTGCGTCAGGTTCTCGCCAAGCGCATCCACTTTGTAGATGTCCCACAGGCCGTTGCGGTTCGTCTGGAAGGCGATCCAGACCGCGTCCGAGGAGCGAGTCGGCGCCATGTCTATCGCCGGGTCATTGGTCAGGCGTACAGGCGTACCGCCCGCCGCATCCAGCCGGTACAGTTCCCAGTTGCCATCGCGGTCGCTGTGGAACACGATCCACTCTGGGCACGGGCACTCCAACTGCTGCTTGAACTCCTCCACCTTGACCTTGTACCCATTCTCGCAGCCGCATAGTTCGGGATACTTGGGCTGTATCTTGACGTAGTACGTGCCCGAAGTTTCGGCGACCCAGGCGATCTGCGAGCCTTTGCCTCCGCCAAAGTCGTCGTTCGTGGCCAGAAGTGTCATGTCAGGCCCGTACAGTTCAATGATGGTGTCCACGAGCCGCGACAGGTCAAAGGTCGTGATGACGTACTCGTTGCCCGCCGTCGCGTTGAACTTGATCCAGTCCACGTCAGGCTCCTCGTGGAGACTGTGCAGTTGCGGCGTCCCGTCCACGGAGATGAACTTGGCCTGGCTGCTGGTGTTGTCCACCTCATAGGCGTCCGGCGGCTCGGGCGGACGAGTCGCGGTAACCGTGTCTTCCACGCCGATGGTAACCGGCCCGTTGCAATTCTCGGCGGTAACGCGGGCGCGCAGGCGAGTTACCGTGCCCGCAGGAACTGTGTCCCACAGGGCGTTGAAACTCACCGCTACCATCGTGCTGCGGCTTTCGCCCGCCGGCAGGTCGCCCACATTCCAGACATACGGCAGTATGTCGGCGATGTACCCTGCGCCTTCTACAGCCTCTACCGTGATGACGATGTCCTGGAAACTGCCGCAGGTGCCGGTGTTCGTTACGGTCAGGTAGAAGGTCGCGTTCAGGTCGCAGACCTCAATATCTGCATCAAACGCCACCTTCAGTTCGCCGTTGCACCCGTGCAGTTCAAACGACAGCGTGTCGTATGCCGTGCAGCCGCTAGCGTCCGTAACCTTCACGCGCACGGTGTAGGACCCCGCATCGGGGAAGACCCGGCACGGGCTCTGGCCGTTGTAGTCGTCGTACTGCCCGTCGTTGTCCAGATCCCACTCGTAGGTATACGGGGCCGCGCCGCCGGTGGCCACCGCCGTGAAGCAGGCTTCGCCCGTGCAGTCCGGCAGCGAGACAATCTCCGCCTCTACGGCCAGTTCGTCGTTGATCGCGTAGGTTGTGCTTGCCTGATCCATGCAGTTGTTGTTGTCAAACAGGCGCACGGCCACCGTGCCGGCCTTGGCATGACCGGTGATGGTGATGACCGTCTGCCGCGGGAACTCGCTGTACACGCCGTCGCCGTCGACATCCCAGACGAAGTAGTACGGAGGCTCGCCGCCGGAGACCCGCGTTACCGTGAAGACGGCGGTCCCCTCGCACTGATCCACGCTCTTGGTCAGGACGATTTGCGGCGGCGGCACATACACCACCGGCACAGGCTCCGAGGCGTCTTCGCACTGATTGTTGTCCGCCACAACCACGCTGTACGTGCCTGCAGTCGTGGCCAGATACGTGTCGGTGATCAGCGATGTCGGGCCGTGAGTGGCCACGAGGACGTCATTGCGATACCAGAAGTACGTGAAGTTCGCCTCGCCGCCGCTCAATGTCGCCGTCAGCAGCACCGACGACACGTTGCAGTTCAACTCCCCACCCGTCGGCGTTACGCTCACGTCCGGGTCCGGCACCGACGTTACCACCACATCCGCCGACGTGTCCGTGCACCCGTTGTGGTCCGTAACGATGACCTTGTATGTCCCGGCGCTCGTGGCAGAGTACGTGCTATTCGTGGCTCCAGTGATGGCCGTCCCGTTCTTGTACCACTGGTACGTGTACGGGGTCTCCCCACCCGTTACGCTCGCCGTCAGCAGCACCGACGACACGTTGCAGTTCAGTTCGCCACCCGTCGGCGTTACGCTCACGTCCGGGTCAGGCACCGACACGACCACCACATCCGCCGACGTGTCCGTGCACCCGTTGTGGTCCGTAACGATGACCTTGTATGTCCCAGCGCTCGTCGCGCTGTACGTGCTATTCGTGGCCCCGCTGATGGCCGCCCCGTTCTTGTACCACTGGTACGTGTACGGGGTCTCCCCACCCGTTACGCTCGCCGTCAGCAGCACCGACGCCACGTTGCAGTTCAACTCGCCGCTGGTGGGCGTTACGCTCACCTCCGGGTCAGGCACCGATACCACCACCACATCCGCCGACGTGTCCGTGCACCCGTTGTGATCCGTAACGACGACCTTGTACGTCCCAGCGCTCGTGGCAGAGTACGTGCTATTCGTGGCCCCGCTGATGGCCGCCCCGTTCTTGTACCACTGGTACGTGTACGGGGTCTCCCCACCCGTTACGCTCGCCGTCAACAACACCGACGACACCTTGCAGTTCAACTCCCCGCTCGTCGGCGTTACGCTCACGTCCGGGTCGGGCACCGAGGTTACCACTACATCCGCCGACGTGTCCGTGCACCCGTTGTGATCCGTAACGACGACCTTGTACGTCCCGGCCGACGTGGCCGTGTACGTGCTATTCGTGGCTCCGCTGATGGCCGCCCCGTTCTTGTACCACTGGTACGTGTACGGGGTCTCCCCGCCCGTTACGCTCGCCGTCAGCAGCACCGACGACACGTTGCAGTTCAACTCCCCGCTCGTCGGCGTTACGCTCACGTCCGGATCGGGCACCGACGTTACCACCGAATCGTTGGACCTCACGTCGCAATTTGGCCCATCACCTACCCGAACGTAGTATGTCCCAGCGCTCGTCGCCGTGTACGTGCTGCTCGTCGCACCGGTGATGGCCGCGCCATTCTTGTACCACTGGTACGTGAACGGCCCCACTCCACCACTGACGTTCGCCGTCAGCAGCACCGAACTCACGTTGCAGTTCAACTCCCCGCTCGTCGGCGTTACGCTCACCGTCGGGCAAACGCGCCGGTTCTTGAAGTCCACCGTCCAACCGCACTGCGCGGGCGGACAGTTCGGATCCTGCCGATCCGGCTCAACCCCCTGCCCCGCCGATGTCCCGCTCGGCGGACACGTCAGGTTGATCTCCTTGTAGTAGTAACTCACGTACTGCCAGCCCGCTCGCTGCTCCTCTACCACCCACAGCGCCTGATTGCATTCCGTGATCCCCGTGAACGAGTAGTACCCATTCTCATCCGTCGTCGTGCTGTACAGGTTCGCGCCGCCCACCGTCTTCCGAATGTAGATGTTCCATCCCGCTATCGGCTCCATGGTGTCGGCATCGTACTTGTGCCCAGAAACCTGCACCCCGTAGTCGTACCCAATCTCCACCTCATTGGAGTCGTCCGAGCAACCGTTCACATCCGTTACCCGAACCTTGTACGTCGCCGCCGACTTCACCGTGTACGTGCTACCCGTCGCACCGCTGATCGCCACGCCGTTCTTGTACCACTGATACGTGTACGGCCCCTTGCCCCCTGTAACGCTCGCCGTCAGCAGCAACTGCCGCACCGTGCACGTCAACGTGCCGCTGGTGGGCGTTACGCTCACGTCCGGGTCCGGCACCGAAACTACGGCAGCCGTATTGGAGGTCGCATCGCAATTGCTTGCTGTGTAGCCGCTGTAGCCGTCTTTGACAACGACGTAGTAGGACCCTGCAGACGTCGCCGTATAGGTGCTCCCTGTCGCGCCCGTGATCGCCACGCCGTTTCGGTACCACTGATAGGTGAACGGGCCTACTCCACCTGTTACGTGCGCCGTGAGTAGCACAGATGAGGTCTTGCAGTTTAGGTCGCCGCTCGTGGGCGTAACCGTTACCGAGTGAAAGCAGCAAGGCCCGTGGCTGAGGTTGAAGTTGCCGCTCCAGCCCGAGTAGATTTCGGCGGTCGCATTCACCACCGGTAGGTCAAAGTGGCCGTACCAGGAATAATGCGCAGTTCCGCCGGTAACCCCCCCAAGCGCGACCGTCTCGTGAATGCCGCCATACCACCATACGTCAATGTACGCCGGCGCTGCCGTGTCAGGGCTAACCTGTGTGATGACAAAGTGCCATTCGTCGTCATCGCAACTGTGGCTAGTCAGCGATCCAGGGTTGACGCTGATAGTCTGTACAACCGTGTCTGGACCACTAACAGACCCGGGGAACGCAGCGCCCGCGTCTTCACGCGGCTTCGCCTGCACGCCCGACGGCTCCAGGGCCGTGACCGCAAACACCGCTAGGAGTGCAACAACCACAACGAAGTACCGGGAAATGTGGAACCTCTTGCTCACCATGCCGTCTCCTCCTCATGCATGTGAATCAAAACGAATAGCCCTGAACGGAGGGGGGCCGGCCCGCAAGCAAAAACCCCTAGACGAGACAAACCGAACCACCTCTGTTCCTTTGGGGGGGAATCAGTGGTCTCCGCTATCCTACCTTATCACTCACATTGTAAGCCGATTGTGCACCCATGTCTATAGGTTTGTGCCCTTTTCCGCAAACTCTAACTGTTTTCAAACTATTCTCCAACCGAAATCTGTCCCCCAAAACCCCTGAATCGCATACAATGGTAACGTACTTCTCACAAGGATCGCGCCAGTGATAGCGCCCAGGGTTACCATCTGCGTGTTTGCGCCATCGGAGGGAGCGGCTTCTCCGTTCAGCGAAGCCTTGGCTCCCTCTTTCGCCTTGCGCTGGACATCTGATGCGGGTGAGATTTCGCACGACGACGACCTGATTCTCGTCGCCGGCTGGCGGAAGGATGACAGCGCAGCGTGCAGGGCCGCACGGGCGCAGACGAACACGCCCATCATCCTCGTGGCCCACAAAGCCACAAGCCGGGCCGTCATTGATGGCCTGCAGGCCGGGGCTGACCTGGTGGTTCCGGCCAACATCCAGCCGAGCGAACTGCAAGCGCGCATCCGCGCCATGATCCGCCGCAACCGGATGTCCTCCAGCGCCGACGCATTCCGCATCCTTCGGTTTTCCGACTCCACCTCCTAGCCGCCCGCGCCTCTCGCCCACGTGTTCTCTACCTGCCGATGCTCCCGCCTCCGCGCCGCCGGACTTTGCCAGCCGCGCCGATTGCCTTATAATGTTTGTAGCAAGGAATTCGGTTACGGAGGTCTGTGTGGCCGGCGAAACGCTGTGGACGCAGGGATTGGCCAAAACCCGACAGAGCATCTTCGCCCGCGTGGGCGCGCTGCTGCGCGGCGGCGACATCACCGCCGACCTGTGGGAGGAACTGGAGGCGCTGCTCATCCAGGCAGACGTCGGCCTGCCCGCAACGTCGGACATCCTGGCGCGCGTGCAGGCGCAGGCCAGGGCCCAGGGGGCGCGCACGCGGCAAGATGTTTTGCGCCTGCTGAAGGCCGAAATGGCGCGCTGCCTGGTTCCCGCCACGCCCTTGAACGACGATGGCCGCCTGCTGACGGTGATCCTCATCGTGGGCGTGAACGGTTCGGGGAAGACGACCAGCATTGCCAAACTCGGGCGCTACTACCAGTTGCGCGGGCGCAAGGTGATCCTGGCCGCCGCCGACACGTTCCGCGCCGCCGCCATTGACCAACTGAAAATCTGGGGGCAGCGCCTCGGCGTGGAGGTCATCGCCCAGCAACCCGGAAGCGACCCGGGCGCCGTGGTGTTTGACGCCATACAGGCGTGCCGCTCCCGCGGAGCCGACATGCTCATCGTGGACACGGCCGGCCGACTGCATACCAAGCACAACTTGATGGACGAACTCCGCAAGATACGCGGCGTCGCCGCCAAGCAGGTGCACCAGGCCCCCCACGAGACCCTGCTGGTGCTGGACGCCACGACGGGCCAGAACGCCCTGGCCCAGGCCAGGCACTTCAAGGAAGCCGTGGACGTTACCGGCGTCATCGTGGCCAAACTGGACGGCACGGCCAAAGGGGGCGTCGTCCTCAGCATCGCCACGGAGTTGGGCCTGCCCGTGCGGTTCGTCGGCCTGGGCGAAAAGCCCGACGACTTTGCCACCTTTGACCCAGAGCGATTCGTGAACGGCCTTTTCGCCGACACGGCCGGATAGGATGAGACCGAGACGACCCATTCTCGGCTAGAACCAGGAGTGAATCCGATGATGGAAGACTTGAAATCCAAACTGACCGACATGTCCCAGCGCATCCATGAACTCATGGAGCGTCTTTGACATCGCCGCGAAAGAGAAGGAGATCGCCCAACTCAGCAAGGAATCCGAAGCGCCCGACTTCTGGGATGACCCCATCGCCGCCAAGAGGAAGATGCAGCGGCTGAACGACCTGCGGGAGGAAACCGCATGGTGGCGCTATGCGGAATCCCACGCCGCCGACCTGCTCGGCCTGTACGAACTGGCCGCGGAAGACGGGGATGAAACCACCATGCGCCAGGTAGCCGAAGAAGCCGACCGCCTCGCCCAGAGCCTGGAACGCAAGGAGTTCCTGCTGCTGTTCTCCGGCGAATACGACCGATCCGACGCCTTGCTGTCCGTCCACGCGGGCGCCGGCGGTACCGACTCCCAGGACTGGGCGCAGATGCTCCTGCGCATGTACCTGCGCTGGGCCGAGCGCCAGGGGTTCAAGACCGAAGTCCTGGACATCATGCACGGCGAGGAAGCCGGCATCAAGAGCGCAACCGTCCTCGTATCCGGCGACTATGCCTACGGCTACCTGAAGGCCGAAAAGGGCGTCCACCGCCTGGTGCGGCTGTCGCCCTTTGACGCCGCCCACCGTCGGCACACGTCGTTCGCGCTGGTGGAGGTGATGCCCGACTTGGACGAGGACGTGGAGGTGGACATCAATCCGGACGACCTGCGGATTGACGTCTTCCGGTCTTCAGGCGCGGGCGGCCAGAACGTGCAGAAGAACTCCACCGCCGTGAGGATCACCCATCTGCCGACCGGCATCGTCGTGTCGTGCCAGAACGAGCGCTCGCAACTGCAGAACAAAGAAGTCGCCATGCGCATCCTTCGCGCGCGCCTTTGGGACCTGGAGATGCAGAAGCGCGAAGAGGAGCAGGCGCGCCTCAAAGGCAAGCACGTGGAAGCCGGCTGGGGCAACCAAATTCGCTCCTACGTCCTCCATCCTTATCACATGGTGAAGGATCACCGCACCGAGGTTGAAGTCGGCAACGTGGACAGCGTCCTGGACGGCGACATCACCGACCTGATGATCGCCTACTTGAAGCAGAGCATCGCCGAACCCGCCGGGACACCATAAGCGAAAGGAGTTACGAGATGCCCACTGAGAAGGATTCGCAGGGCGGCGGGAAGAGCGGCGCCGGTCTGTCTGCCTCGGCCTCCGCCGGAACCGGCGACGCCGAAGCCCGGCAGGCCCTTGCGCGCAAGCAAGCCAGCCTGGAGCGCGAACTCGCCGACCTCCACGACGACGCCCGCATGGCCAGCGTGCGCAGCGAGGTGGAGCGTATCTCCGCGCTGCTCGCCGCGCTGCCCGACAGGCTGCGGCGCGTTCGGGCGCGGGGGTTCCAGTTCCACGCGACGCTGGAGCAGGAACTGGACAGGCTCGCCCAAGACTGGAACCTCTTCAAGCCCCAGATGGCGGCGGCCATAGAGCGCGAATACCAGCGGCTGGCCGTGTCCATGGCGCGCATCCAGGAGCAAGTCCTGGCGGGCCGCCAGTATATGGCCCTGCCGGTCGCGCTGGCATCCGAGCGGGTGGACACCGCCGCCGCCCAGTTGAGCAACTTCAAGAGCGAAATCCAGGCCGCATCCTCCTCGCTCCAAAGCATGCTCACCTCGGCCTCGCAGGGCATCCGCAAGGCCGAGAAGATCATCGCCGACGCCGAGGCGATGCTGGACGAACTGGACGCCGCCACGTTCCGCCTCCTGCCTGGCGAAGCGCCTGTGGCCATGTCCCAGGCCGAGTGGCTCCGCGGCAAGGACGACGAGGTCAAGGGCCTGCTGTTCATCACCGACCACCGCCTGCTGTTTGAACGCAAGGAGGAAGTCGTTACCAAACGCAAACTCCTCATCTTCACCGAGAAGAAACTCGTCCGCGAACTCCTCTTTGAGACGCCCATCGGCGCTGTGGAGAAGGTCGCGGTGGAGCGCGTGGGCGGGCTGTTCAAGAAGCAGGTCGTCAAGGTCAGTTTCACATCCCCGCCCGCGCCCTACGCCCAGGCCCTCATCAGCCTGCGCGGCGACCCCGAAGAGTGGGTGGGCATCATCACCCGCATCATCACGGGCGACGCCGACAAAGACCGCGTCGCAGGCCCGACCCAGGAGCAACCTGCCGCCCCCGCCGAGCCGAGGGTCATCAAGTGCAGCGGGTGCGGGGCCACCTTGACCGTGCCCATCGTCAAGGGCATGCAGAGCGTGAAGTGCGAGTATTGCGGCACCGTCATGCGCCTGTAGGCGCGACAGACCGATCCCCCAGGGCCGCAGCCACCCGCCCCATCCGCAGGAGGGCATAAGAATGGAAATCGGCACCGTCCGCCAGGTGGACATTGAGCGCGAAATGGAGCAGGCGTATCTGGACTACGCCATGAGCGTCATCGTGTCCAGAGCCTTGCCCGATGTCCGCGACGGCCTGAAGCCCGTGCAGCGGCGAATCCTCTACGCCATGCACGACATGGGGCTGAAGCCCGACAAGCCGTACAAGAAAAGCGCCCGCATCGTCGGCGAAGTCCTGGGCAAGTACCACCCCCATGGCGACGCCGCCGTGTACGACGCCATGGTGCGCATGGCGCAGGATTTCTCCATGCGGGCCGTGCTCGTGGACGGCCAGGGGAATTTCGGCTCCATTGACGGCGACGGCGCTGCCGCCATGCGCTACACCGAGGCCCGCCTCGCCATCATCGCGCAGGAACTCCTCGCCGACATAGACAAGGACACGGTGGACTTCGTCCCCAACTTTGACGGCACGCTCACCGAGCCTGCTGTCCTCCCGTCGGCCCTGCCGAACCTGCTGGTCAACGGCGCGTCGGGCATCGCCGTGGGCATGGCCACCAACATCCCGCCCCACAACCTCGGCGAGGTCTGCGATGCCCTCATCTACATGATTGACCACTGGAAGGACATAGAAGACATCTCCACCAGCGACCTGTTGCAGTTCATCCAGGGGCCCGATTTCCCCACTGGCGGCGTCGTGTACCGCTATGCGGAAGACCGAGCCACCGGCGAGCGCGTGGACGCCCTGGAGAGCGCCTACGCCGTGGGCAAGGGCCGCTTCACCGTGCAGGCGAAGGCCCACGTGGAGGAGATGACGCGGGGACGCAACCGCATCATCGTAACCGAACTCCCCTATCAGGTGAACAAGGCGCACCTGGTGGAACGCATCGCCGAACTGGTGCGCGACGGCCGCATAGAGGGCATCTCCGACCTCCGCGACGAGTCCGACCGTCAGGGCCTGCGCGTCGTCATAGAACTCACGCGCACCGCAGACCCGCGCGAGGTGCTGTCGGCCCTGTTCAAACTCACGCCCATGCAGGCCACCTTCGGCGTGAGCATGTTGGCGCTGGTGGACGGCGAGCCGCGCATGTTGTCCCTCAAGAAGGCGCTCCACCTATTCCTGGAGCATCGCCGCGAAATCGTAACCCGTCGGAGCCGCTACGACCTGGAGAAGGCCAAACTCCGCGCCCACATCCTGGAAGGAATCCTCGTCGCGCTGGCCAACCTGGACGAGGTCATCGCCATCATCCGCAAGAGCCAGACGGCCGAGACCGCCCTGGCCAACCTGCGCAAGCGGTTCAAACTCACGGAGATTCAGGCGCAGGCCATCCTGGACACCCAGTTGCGTCGCCTGGCGGCGCTGGAACGCAAGAAAATTGAAGAGGAATACGCCGAGAAGAAGAAACTCATCGCCTACCTGGAAGACCTCCTCGCGCACCCCAAGAAGATTCTGGGCGTCATACGGAGCGAACTGGCGGCCCTGAAGGCGCGGTACGCCGACCCCCGCCGCACGCAGATCATCCAGCAGGAGAAGCGCGACCTCACCACGCGCGACCTCGTCGCGGAACAAGACGTGGTCATCGTCGCCTCGGCCTCGGGACGACTGCGGGCGTTTCCCGCCGAGCCGACCGCCGACCTGGCCCGCCAACTCGGAGATGAGATACCCGTGGCCCTCGCCAAAGGCAACACCCGCGACGACCTGCTGGTATGCACCGCCGACGGCCAGGGCTACACCCTGCCCGTGCACCTGCTGCCTGTCGGCGACCGCTCGGCATGGGTCTCCCTGGCGGACCTGTGCTCCCTTCCCAAGACCGAACCCATCATCGCCCTCATGTGCCCCAAAGCCGACGACGAAGGCCGCCTGCAGGGCTATCTCACGCTGGTTACCCGCCGCGGCAAGATCAAGCGGCTGGCCGCCGAGGACATCCGAAGTATCCGCGGCAGCGGCATCCTCATCGGCCTGGACGAAGGCGACCAGGTCGTCAGCGCATTTGCCACCGACGGCGCCCAGGAAGTCGTCGTGTGCGCGGCCAACGGCCAGGGAATCCGCTTCAGCGAGGAAGAAGTGCGTCCCATGGGCCTGGCCGCGGGCGGCGTCCTCGCCATGAAACTGGGCGAGCAGGACGCCATCATCGCCGCCATGCCGGTGGCCGCGCCGGAAGCCCAAATCGCCATCCTGTCGCGCCTCGGCTACGGCAAGCGGATCGCGCTCAAAGATTTCCCCGCCCAGAAGCGCTACGGCGCTGGCGTGGTCGTGGCCAAGGTTACCGCCAGGACAGGTCCTCTCGCCTGCGCCGTTGCCGTGGGCGGGGGCGAGACGCTGTGGGTGAGAACCTCCGCGGCCAAAGGGTACCCGCTGGCAGCGGCGGACCTGCCCCTCATGGCGCGCGCGGCCCAGGGCAAGGCCGTGCTGACCCTGCGCAAGGCCGAACTGGTGGAGGGCATCGTCGCGCTGGGAGCGGCCACGGCGGAACCCGCGCCGCAACGCAAGCGCAAACCCAAGGCCGCCGCAGCACCTACATCGCGCCCGCCAGCCGAGAAAGCGCCTGCCAGGAAGGGCGCGCCGCAAGCAACCGCGGAGCCCGCCAAAACCGCCGAGCAGAAAGCGAAGCGACGTCCGCCAGCAGAACGGGCCACAGAGAAGAAGGCTACCCAGGCGAAGGCGGCCAAAGCCTCATCAGCGGCCACCGCGAAGCCCGCAAAGCCCAAAGCCGCCCGCAAGTCGTCCGCGACGAAACAGGCGACCAAACCCGCGCCGACCGAGGCCGCGCCCGCGCGAGAAGAGGCCAAGCCGCCGACCGCGCCCAGGCGCAAACCCGCGGCCGCGCCGGAAGCGAGCGCCGCCCAACCCAAACCTGCCCAGTCGCCCAAGAAGAAGGCGCCCAAGCCTGCCAGCGCGGATCGCGCCGCCAAGAAGAAGCCGGTGCGAAGCGTGCCCGGGGCGGGCAAGAAGTCCGGCAAGTGAGGCCCGTGCGGGGGGCGGCTTCACGGTCTATTTCCCATTCGCGTGGATTCGTGTGATTCGCGGTTACAGGGCAGACATGCAAGCCTGCCCCTACGTTCGCGTGGATTCGTGTGATTCGCGGTTACAACGCCATTCGCGGTTACGACCCCGAAGCCCGCGCCGCGTACACGGCGGTCAGCGCGCGGTCGTACTCCGGGGCCATGCACGCCCAATCGTACCGCCGCATAGCCTCGCGCAGGGCAGGCGCGGGCGGCGTGGGGTTCAGCAGAATCTGGCGCAACCGCCGCACCAAATCCTCAAAGTCCTCGTACAGGTGCGCCTCGTGTAGGGACGGGGGAATCAACTCCGGGTACACGAGCCGCTTGGGCAACAGCGGCCACGCCCCGCAGTAGATGCTCTCCACGATGGCGATGCCGAAGAACTCATGGATGGCCGTGCTGACCACCACGTCCGCCTGCCAGAGGAGCCGCGCGTACTCCTCCGCGTCCGCGTGGCCGTAGTGGACAAGGCGGCCCGCAAAGGCTTCTTTCGCCTGGAGGAACTCCTGCGGCTTCTGGCGGAAGTTCTCGCCGGCCAGGGCCAGGCGGAAGGGCACGCCTTCCTCGGCGAGGATGGCAAGCGCCCGGAAGAAGACTTCGGGCTGCTTGTCGTATTCCCATCGCTGATTCCACAGCACCAGCGGCGGGCAGGTGCGGGGCGGCGCGTGCTCCCGTGCCGCGTCCAGCCGCCGCAGATCGCACCCGACGGGCAGGACGCTGGACTTGGCCCGAAGTTGCGGGACCGTCTCCAGGTGGTTGTAATCGGGAAAATGCTTGAGCAGCCTGGGGAGTTCGTCAAAGAACTGCTCGCGGTGGAACGCCGAGTTGAAGAACACCCAGTCGGCGCACAGCCCCGTCATGAAGTTCATGAACCCGTAGGTCAAATCGTGGCTGGCTGCCGGCGCCAGGGGATACGACAACTGGGTCTCGTGGAAGTACGCGGCAATGGGCGTGTCGGCGAAACGCGGGCGGGTCAGGCCGAGAAAGTAGGGGAGATTCACCATGTCCGTAACCAGGAGCAAGTCCGGATCTTGCTCCATGCCCTGGCATCGGCTGGCCAGTTCAAGCGCGGCCCCGTGCATCCGCCACTTCCAGAAGCGGCCTTCCATGGGCCAAATCTCAATCGCGTGCTCGCGGCTGGCCGCCTGGTACCCCTCGGCCCACGCGCGGTGCGAACCGGTGAAATACGGCTCCAGCAAAACAACTCGCATGCTACCCTGTGCCGAACGTGTTCCCGCTCAGCCGACAATGAAGCCGGTCGGCTGCAGCGGCGGGTCAGGCGACCCTCGCAAGGGGCCAAGCACCTGATCTTCACTTAGGGCGACTACCGTAACATCTTCGTCAGGTATCACCGGGGCGGCATAGCCCGGCGAGTAAAAGAACACGTACTTATGCTGCTCGGACGTTCTCCTGACCTTCGCGGCGTCCTTACGGAGCTTGTCGTTGTTACCGGTACGAACGGCAGCGAAGACTTCCGCTGCAACGCTTGCCGAACGCGATGAGACGTCGCTGCCCGACGCTGTGCCCAAGTGGATCTCAATCGGCCATGCATCGGGGTGCCGGCGGGCGATTTCGTCGGCGGCTGCGAGCGAAGCGAGGTAAGTGAATGTCTGGTTTACCTGCTCAATGAGATTGAGCGGTCGCTCTTCCAGGGGATGCCGCCCCATCTCGGAGAACTTCAAACGAGCCAGAGCCTCAATCGGGTCAAGGGCGCAAAGTTCGCAAAGCGCGTTGAGAGTATCTCGGGCTGCCGCCACGATCCTGGCACGTAGCCGCTCCAGATCGTCCGCTGAATGGACCGTCTCAACAGGCATGACCGCTCCCTGGGTCGCCGACGCCGCCGCTACACGGCGTCAATCTCCGCCAACTCGTTCGGGTTGAGGAGCCTGTGCCTCGCCGTCAGGTATGTCTCGCACTCGTAGCACTTCCCGGCCTTGGCGCACGTGCTGCTGGCGATCTCCCAGCAGGGCGTGGAGCGGTCTTCGTAGGCCGTGCAGGTGGCTCGGTCCGCCTCCGAGCACCCCTTCAACTCCCAGCACGGGATCAGCCCCAGCAGGCGGCGAAGCCCCTCCTGATTGAGGCCCTTCTTGTGGATGAGATAGCGGATGCACTGGATCCACTTCAGGTCGTTGTCCGAATACAGGCGCCGATTGTTCTTGCGGGCGGGGCGGATCAGGCCGAACTGCTCGTAGAGCCGCAGGGTGCGCGGATGAACCTGCAAGAGGTCGGCGGCCGTACCAATGGTGTACAGAGGGGTGGATTCGCTGCGCATTTTCTTCTCACCTCGCCGAGCGGAGATGGTGGCACCGCGTTTCACCACCATTATAGCCTATCAAATGACTTTGTCAACTTTTCTACCAGCGAACCCAGCGCAACATGTGCGAAAACCGGCAACGAAAAAGGCCCGCTGGGGTGCGGGCCTTCTCAACCTGCGGCGACACTGCGCCGTGTCTAGGAACCCCGGTGCTCATCCGCATCTTGATGTTCGTCGCGCGCCGACGGCACGGCCGGCCGCTGCACCGCTCAGCCGCCCACGCCCACCTTGGGGCCAGCCCAAAGCCACAGCACCGCGAACAGGGCGAATAGCCCCAGCAACGCCAAATCCCCGAGACTCATGATTCACCCGCCGGAATGCCCAGCGCCTCCTGCACCGCCCGCAGGATGGCGTAGTAACTCACCCCACCCGCGAACCGAAAGACGCCGTTGATGGCCGTGAGCGGATAGGCCAGCCCGTGCTCCTCTACGGCCTTCACCACGTCGGCATACTTCGCCCGCATCTCCGGATCCGACAGTTCGTAGTACTCCACCTTCACCCTGTCGCCGAAGTCCTCCTGCAAATACTCGGCGACGATCTTCGTGGTCTCCTCCGAAGACCAGTGGGGTCCTCAGCCTCCGCTGAAGCAACTCTCCATCAGGTCGTTGCCGAAAACCGATACCACCACCTGCTCTGTCTCGTTTGTCTGCATCGCGTATCCTTTCTGAGGTTTGTTTCAAAGACAGGCCCACGGCCCGTCCGCTAGATGCCTCAAGTGCTGCCGCCTGTGCCGCAGGAAGAACCCTGCGAGACGGCGAACCCGCCCAGGGGATTGCCCCCCATGCCGAAAAGCGACATCTTTTTCTCCACGCCCTTCTGCCCGCAATGGGGGCACTCCACGTTTCGCGGGTCCGTGTTCATGGGAACCAGTTTCTCAAACTCCTTGCCGCAGTGTGGGCAACGATACTCGTAGATCGGCATAGACTAACGCTCCTCCATCCCTTCATCCAACAGACTCGTCAGGCGGCCAGCGGTCGCCACGCCCACGTGCTTCGCCACCAGTTCACCGTGCGGCGCGAACAGCAGAAACGTGGGCACCGCGCGCACCTGGAACTGGTACGCCAGCGCATTGCCCAGCGCCGAGCGCACGTTCAGCCGCACCACGGCCACCTGCCCCTCGTGCGAACGCTCAAACCCGTCAACGGCGGGCTTGGACAGCAGGCACGCGCTTCAGGTATTGGAATACAACTCCACCAGCACGGGCTTGCCCGCGGAGAAAAGCGCCGCGAACTCCCCTTCCGTGGCCACCGTATCGGCGGGCGTGCGCAAGTAGAGATACAGCGCGCCCACGATCGCCGCCAGAATCAGCAGCCCTATGTTCTCTCTCACAACCTTCGGAATCCTATCCACGGACACATACCCCTGCAGGGTATTTGAATTCTATCCCGAACGCGCCCGATTGTCAAATCGCCCCGCGCCCGGTAGCATTATCATTTGACTCTGCACGGGCTCTGTCTTGTGCTGGCACCGAGGTGCGACGCACTTTCGGAGGTACGCCGCACCTTGAAGATGGCCGCGGGCCTTCGCATTCACAAAGGCGGGCGCCAACAAACTCTGGAACCGAATCGGGGCCTGTCATCGGGGGCGGCGCCTGGCGCGATAAACTGTCGCCCCTGGGAGCGCGCGCGCCTGCGACCAGGCCGCGGCTCGCAGCGCCGAAAACGAGGCGGTGAGCGGCTGAGGATTCGCCAGATACGCCTCGGTGATCTCCTTGCCTGCGCGGATCATCTCTTCCGCGTGGCCGAAATCCCACATGGAGATGCCCTGAAACGCGGGGATGCGGATGTGGTGCAGCGCCACGGCAGGATTCCCCGCCGCCTCTTCCAGGTCGTCCAGCAACTGCTGATAGATGAGCGTGGTCAGCATGCGCTGGATTATGTCAACCAAGCCGTGCACTTCGGTCACCGGCTCGCCCGAATACCCCAGGTCTATGGCGTAGATTTCCGTCGCGCCCTTGGCCATTGCGATCTCTATGGGCACATTGGCGACGATACCCCCATCCACCAACTGCGCGCCGTGATACACATACGGCGGGAAAGTAACGGGCAGCGAGGCGCTGGCCATGACCGCGTCCACGATCAGCGCCGAAGGGTCGTCGCCGAACAGGTAGAGCGTGGCCGTGTTGAGGTCGGCGGCCGTCGTGTACAGCCGCACGCGCAGGTCGGCGAACCGCGTAACCCCAGGCGGCAGGTTCCGGATGACCAGGTCGCGCAGGCGGGCGCTGGACATCAGGCCGTCCTGCTTGGTGAGCACGCGCCACGCCATCGTTACAGGATTGCCAGGGAACACGTCGGAGCGGCGCAGCGACTTCCACAGCCCGCCCAGCGTCAGCGCGCCCACCGGGCTGGGGTCGGCGGCGACGAACGCCGCATTCATGGCCCCCGCCGACGTGCCCACCAGCATATCGGGCTGGATGCCGTGGCCGAAGAGCGCCTGCAGCGCCCCCACCTCCAGCGCCCCGCGGTTCCCCCCGCCGCTCAGCACAAACGCGATCATGCGCAACCTCCCGCTGCCGCTTTGGCCTGCGATTATAGCACCGGCCCTGCGAATGTTCAATGGCAACAAGAGAGCGGGCCTTGTCGCCCGCTCTCCAGCAACCCCGTTCGGTCTCGCTACATCAAGCCCTTTCGCTTGAGCATGGGCACAGGCGAAACGAGATGCTTCTCCAGTCCAAGTTTATCGCTCGGAAGGCCGAAGGCCAGGCCCATCGCCTGGGTGAAGTACAGGATCGGAATATCATAATCCCCGCCAAACTCGGCGGCGATTTGCGCCTGCCGGGTGTCCAGGTTCACATGGCACAGTGGACAGGCCACAATCACAGCATCCGCGCCGACTTCCTTGGCGTTACGGAGGATCTTCTGGGTCAGGTTGAGCGCGACGGGCAGCACGCTGATGGACAGCGAACCGCCACAGCAATCCGTCTTGTAGGACCAATCCAGGGGCTCCGCGCCCAGAGTCCGCATGAGGTCATCCATGTTCGTTGGGTATTCAGGCTCCGGCGCGTCGGTGATCTCGGGCGGCCGCGTGAGAAGGCAGCCGTAGTAGCACACCACCTTCAGGTCCTTGAGCGGGCGCTTGACCTCAGCAGCGATTCGGTTCAGTCCCACGCGATCCGTCATGGTGGTCAGGAGCGAATCCACCTGAAGCCCCCCGGAGGGCAGATAGCCGATCTCCTTCTCCACCTTGGTCGCCAACTCCGGGTCTGTCCGCACTTCGTGCAGCGCGATGCGGAAGCGCGAGAAACAGGAAGCGCACGGCACGGTTACGTAGGACAGGCCGTCGCGCTCCACCTCGGCCAGCGTCTTGAGGGGCAACACGGTGGACAGGTAGTGATCGGTGGAATGGGCGGGCGATGTGCCGCAGCAGACCCATCCCTCCGGCTCCTTCAGTTTGAGTCCCAGGGCGTCGGCCACGGCCAACGCGGAAATCTGGTATTCCACCCCCGTGGCGTGGAGCGAGCATCCCGGATAATACGAGATGGTGTCGGGCGCGGGGGGCGGGGAGGGCGCTCGCTGGCGCTTCGGTTTGCGCGCGATGCTGGGCAGCAGTTTCAGTTTGCCGCTGCGGAACATCTTGAGGGCCATCGGCGCGTCGTACTTGAACAGTTGCCGGAAACTCAGTTCGCGCCGAAGGAACAGCCGCAGGTACAACTCGGCCATGAGGCCCAGTTCGTACATGCGCCCAAACCAGCGAATGCCCCGTAGCGCGGCCTTGTAGAACAGCGGCACGGCGCGCACGGGGGATTTGATGCCCTCCTTCTGCGCCTCAATCTCCAGCACGTCCATGATGCGGGCAACGTCCAGCCCCTGGGGGCACCGCGTGCTGCACGTGATGCACGCCGCACACAGCGAAATCGTCCGAGAATGCAGCACCAGGTCTCGCTGCCCCAACTGCACCGCGCGCATGATCTGGTTGGGTGTCAGGTCAAAGAACTGAGCCACCGGACACCCGGCCGTGCACCGCTTGCACTGGTAGCACAGGTACACATTCTGGCCTGTTTCCCGCAGGACGTATTCGGCCAGTTCGGTGCTGATGGTGATGGGCATACCCCACTCCTTGTACTTGCTAGACCTGTGGACGAGGCAGGAGACCCGCGCGCTTCACAATCTCGGGCACAGCCTCTTCCCACTCAATGGCCATAATGTGGACCCCCGCGACCCCGGGAATCTCGCGCACCCTCTGGATGACCTCCACGCAAATGCGGATGCCTTCCTCTTCCCACGCGGCCTTGCGGGCGGCTTTATCCTCTTTGGGGATACCCTTCACGGCCTCCTCCATGCGCCGCACGTACTCCTCCGGGACGTCCATGCCGGGGACCTGGGTCGCCATGTACTTGGCCGCACCTGCGGTTCGGATGGGGCTTACGCCGGCCAGGACGTACACCTTGTCCAGCAGGCCCAGGTCGCCCACCCGCTGCATGTATTCGCGGAACTTGGGCACGTTGAACACGATTTGCGTCTGGACGAAATCGGCGCCCGCTGCCACTTTCTTGGCCAGTCGGTAGGGCCGGAACTCAAAGGGGTCTGCGAAGGGGTTGGCCGCCGCGCCGATGAAGAAGCACGGCGCCGGTCCTTTGATCTCCTCGCCGCACTGAAACTTCTTCGCGTCGCGCAAGTCCCTCACCATGCGCAAGAGGCCCATGGAGTCCAGATCAAACACGTTTTTGGCCATGGGGTGATTGCCAAACTGCTGGTGGTCGCCCGAAAGGCACAGGAGGTTCTTGATGCCGAAGGCCGCTGCGCCCAGCAGGTCGCTCTGGATGGCGATGCGGTTGCGATCGCGGCAGGTCATCTGGATGGTCGGCTCAATGCCCATGTTCAGCAGCATAATGCCCACCGAGATGCTGGACATCCGCACGACAGCAGTCTGGTTATCCGTGATGTTGACCGCGTCCACATAACCTTTCAGGATTTCGGCCTTGCGGCGCACCACTTCTGGGTCGGCATTCTTGGGGGGACCCAGTTCGCCCGTAGCAGCGAAGTATCCAGCGGTAAGGATTTTCTCAAGATTGCTTCCTACTTTCATAGTATGGCTATCCTTTCCCATTCTTCGCGGACGTTTGTCTATTTGTTGAGACGCAGGTCTTCGCGAACGATCTTCCGGGGGCCGCCGTCGCGGCTTGTGCGCCAGTCTTTGGGGCCTGCGACTTCCAACAGCGCGTCCAGCCGCCCCAGCGCCTTCATGCGGTCGTAGATTTGCTGCCAGGCGCAGGGGACATCCGGGTTGATCTCGCACTTGCCGCCCTGCGACCCGCCGCAAGGCCCGTTGAGCAGGCTCTTGGAGCAGCGCGCGATGGGGCAGATGCCGCCGGTAGTGGCCAGCACACAGTTGCCGCAGGCCTGGCACCGCTCCACCCATACGCCCTGCTCGGTGGGCTGACCGAGGAACGTGGTATTCAGCCCCGGCAGCGTGAGCATCTCGGGGAACTGCTCGTTCATGGTCTGGACGCCGATGCCGCAGGCCAGCGATAGCACCACATCGGCCTCCTTGAGTTTGTCGGCGATGGCTTCGTTGTACTCGTACTCGCACTGCCGTTGAACCGTGGCCTCCATAATCTGCTTGGGGTTGCCCTCCAGGCCCGTGGCCATGCGCAAGGCCGAGGCGAGGATGGCCACCTCCTTCTCACCGCCCGCGAAGCACACGGTTACACAGGTGCCACAGCCCACGATAAGCACCTTCTGGTACGGCGCGAGCATGGCCTTGATTTCATCCAGCGACTTCTCTTCTGCAACTATCATTCTCAACGTCCTCCTTTACGTCCGGTACACACGATTCCGCACTCGGGCCCAAGGGATTGGGGCCCAGCCGACCGATGCGATCGGTCATTTCCTTGCATATTTCAGCGAACCGCGCCCCCTCGGAGGAGGAGAGGAAGAACATCTCTATCCGCTCTCCCCCCAGTCCAATCTCATCCAGCAGGCGCTTCACATAGTTGACCCGGCGTTCGGCTCCCACATTACCTACCAGGTAATGACAGGTGCCCTTCAGTCAGCCGGCTACAAATACCCCATCCACGCCGCGCTCAAAGGCGCGCAGGATATGAATCACGTCCACCCGGCCGCTGCACGGCACGTGGATGATCTTCACGTTGGGCGGGTACTGCACCCGCATGGACCCGGCCAGGTCGGCGGCTGCATACGCGCAATAGTGGCACGCGAAAGCCAGAATCTGAGGCTCAAACTCGTTCATCGCGCACCTCCCGCTTCTGCTAGCAGAGCCTCTATCTTCGCGAGCACCTGTTGGTCCTTGTAGTGCATCAGTTGGATGGCCTTGGCCGGGCATTCGGCGACGCACAGGCCGCACCCCTGGCAAGCCGCGGCCTTGATTTCCGCCGCGCCCTGGATTCCTCCCGCGCCCACCAGTTCCGGGTTGATGCGCGGCGCCCCATACGGGCAGATGCGCACGCACGTGAGACATGCGGTGCAGCGTTCCGGGCTGACCGTCGCAACCACGCCGCCAACTTCCAACACATCCTTGGACAGGATGGACGCGGCGCGTGCAGCAGCGGCGCGGGCCTGCGCCATGGCCTCCTCTATGGTCTTCGGATAGTGCGCCACCCCGCACAGGAACAGCCCCTCGGCCGGGAAGTCCACCGGCCGCAGTTTCACATGTGCCTCGGCGAAGAACCCCTCCAGCGTGCACGAGAACTTGAACGTCTCGGCCAGGGCTACGCTCCCATCGGCAGGCACCAGCGCGCTGGACAGCACCAGCCAATCCGCCTGCAGCGCCACATCCTGGCCGAGCGCCATGTCGCGCACCTGGATGGCAAGCCCGCTCTCCGTCGGCACCACCTGGGGCTTGGGCGCCTCGTCAATGCGAATAAACACCACGCCGGCGCTCCGAGCCTGGGTGTACAGAGCCTCGTGGAACCCGTATGTGCGCACGTCCTTGTGAAGCACCACAACCGCCGCGGCCGGGTTCAACGCCTTGATGCGCAGGGCGTTCTTCATCGCAACGGAACAGCAGATGCGGCTACAATAGAACGACCGCGACGGGTCCTCGTCCCATGGCCCCACGCACTGGAGCATCACGATCGTGGCGCCGGCCCTCCGCAGCGGGTGATCGGCATGTCGCCCGCTTTCCAATTCCGCAAGCGTGGCCTCCAGGTCGCCCTGAGTTCGCACGTTCGGGTGCGCGCCCAGCCCATACGCAGGGCCGCGGTATTCCTGGCCGCCGGTCGCGATGATCGTAACGCCATGCTCCAGAAGGCGCTGCATCGGCTCGTGAACGTTCGCTACCGTGGTCTGGAAATTGCCGACGAACCCCTGCGTCTTCACGACCTGGGTATTGAGCAGCACTTCAATATCCGGGTGCGAGGTAACCTTCGCGATCAAGTCGGCCACCTCAGCGGCCGGCGAGGCCCCGCTCACGCTACGCGCCCAGTGCTGTGCCATCCCGCCGAGCCGTTCGGAGCGCTCCACCAGGTACACGGGAAAGCCCTGCTCGGCCAGGCTGAGCGCCGCGGTCATCCCCGCCACGCCTCCGCCCACCACCAACGCGCGGTGGAACAGGCTCTGCTCCTGCTTGTAGAGCGGCTCCAGGGTGCGCGCTCGCCAGACCGCCATGCGGATCAAATCCTCGCTCTTGCGGGTGGCCCGCTGTGGCTCGTTGCTATGGACCCACGAGCACTGGTCTCGGATGTTGGCCATCTCAAACAGGTAAGGGTTCAGGCCCGCTTCGCGAATGGTCTCGCGGAACAGCGGCTCGTGCGTGCGCGGTGTGCACGACGCAACGACCACCCGATTCAGTTTGTGCTCGCGAATCCGCTCCTTGATGATCTTCAGCGAGTCGGGAGAGCACGTATAGGTTGTGTTCTCGGCATGGACAACCCCCGGCAGGGTCGCCGCGTAGCGCGTGGCCGCCGCCACGTCCACCACACCGGCGATGTTGCTCCCGCAACTGCACACGAACACCCCGATACGAGGCTCATCGGTGGGAGCCACAGCCGTCTCGGGCGGCATCGGCCTGGGAGCAACCAGCGTGCCCCGCGCCCTGCCGATGACTTCCAGGGCTGCCGCGGCCGCCGCGCTTGCCTCCACCACGCTGTCGGGGATGTCCTTCGGATCGGCGACGGCCCCGCATACGAACACGCCCGGGCGGTCGGTCTCCACCGGACGAAACGGGCGCGGCCTGGCGAACCCTTCGGGGCGCAGGGCCACCCCAAGCATCTCGGCCAATTGCCGGGTCTCCGGCGCGACCTCCATGCCGACGCTTAGCACCACCAGGTCAAAAACCTCTTCCCGAAGCGCCCCATCCCCGTCGGTAAACGTTACGAGCAGATTCCGAGTCCGGGGATCTTCCTTCACGCTGGAAACCCTGCACCGATGGTAGCGGATGCCCTGTTCCTGCGCCCTGGCGAAGTAGGCGTCAAACCCCTTGCTAAAGGCGCGCATGTCCATCAG
>Ga0078972_1002916_pt1 | contig 40035 bp, 20 predicted proteins | sample YelNatPaOPGAMG01_FD_67568 | JGI IMG/M metagenome (GOLD analysis project Ga0078972, IMG submission 67568) | Hot spring thermophilic microbial communities from Obsidian Pool, Yellowstone National Park, USA - OP-RAMG-01 (SPADES assembly) (version 2) | ecosystem: Environmental > Aquatic > Thermal...
GGGTGGACGCCCCTTGCGCTTTGCCAATCAGGAACAAGACCGTGACCTGGATGGCTGGCTGACTCTTGGAACTATCCGCCCCTGAACAATATGCAAAAATTAAAGGCAAAAATAAGTTTCCACAAAAGCAATAAACCTTGAACCTGTCAATTCATTTCTGCTACAAAATTTACTAAAATCTATGGCTTGTAAAAAAACTTACACAAAACGAGATCTAATTGAACCGGGATTTTTTAAACGGTTATCAATATCAGAGCAAAACTGCCCAGAAATTTTTAGAATCATTTACCAACACTACCCGAAATGCAAACATCCAGTTCAATCAAAACATTTTGGCAAATTGTTGAAGCAAATATTAGTTTTTTCATTTATCTTTACCCAATTTATCAGCTTCACATTTGCCGCTGGCGTGATTAGCAACACTGTCGCACTCGTGGCAGCAATCCGCGATGGCGCCGAAGGAGCAACCATTGAAATCGGTCCAGGCATCTATGAACTGGAAGCCCCGCTGGAACTCAAATCAGGAATGACCCTTAAAGGTGCTGGTGTTGATAAGACAATCATCACACACACTGCCGGATGGAATCCTTCAACCCGTTCACTTCCCGACCCAGAGATGACAACAAAAGGTCTTGATACTCAGGCGTACCTCATACGCCTTAAAGATAAGGCGACCAACATTACAATTTCAGATTTGACACTCCGCGGACCTCAGTTGCACGGCGCCATTTTTGGATGGGACAACAGTAACCTTCACTTACAACGTCTGCGAATCGTTGATTTCCTTTGGTCTGGCGTGCGGACTTTTCTGATGCATAACTCAAAAATTCACGATTGCGAGTTTATCGATGCGGGAGGCAGATGGGAACGCGGTGAACCCGGCATAAAAGGCGGTATCACCGGCGGGGCAATCTTTGCTATCTGGACTGCTGACACGGAAATTGCTCACAACCGTTTTATTCGTACTCAAATGGGAAAAGCCGATGAGTTCTATGGCATAAAAGTCCGCGAAGCCAAACGTTGCCGCATTCACCACAACACAATTGGCGTCAATTTTTCAATCGAAATGCCCTTTGAAAACGATGAAGATGTTGAAATTGATCATAACGTCCTTTACGGCACAGTCTCTATTCCGAAATACGCGGGCGGACGGGTGCCGAAAAGCGGACGCACATTTCACATCCACCACAACTGGTTCCGCGACAGTTACTCTATTGAATTTGTCCGCAACGGCGTGGAAATCGACCATAATCTGTTTGACTTCGATACACAAAAAGACCACGGGAACCTGATTTCTGCGTTCGGCAATGCCCCAGCAAATGGTCCGGCATTTTTCCACAACAATATGGTCAGCAACCCCGGACGAGGAGTTATCTGGATCAACGAGGTTTACAACAATCTGGAAATCCGTAATAACCACATAATCGCGCGTACTACCGCTACACCGCGGAAAGACGGTCTTTTCGGGTTTAATCGTGGTTGCGATTTTAAGACAATCAGAATTGTTGACAATATCATCGAATGTCAGGGGCTATCCCGACCACTGCTTCGTTGTGAAGAAAGTTACGGCGCAGTCATTGAAAACAACCGCCTTATTAATGTAGCCGATACCGACCGTTATAAAAACCCACCCGCAAACCGTCCCGTTGGCTTGGAAGCGCCATTGAATTTTGAATGCGGTGTTCACGGAGAATTTGTTGTCAACGGCTGGCAGGTCAGTCCATCAAAAGATCAGCGTTCAGAAAGATAAAGAAAATCCACATCAATAATAAAGTAATCTTCTGCGGCTTCGGACTCGCTTTCTGGTTCACCCGGCAAATCCGCATAATGTGGCAAGGGTTGTTTTACCCATACGACTGTGATATCCGCATCATAATGTTTTGCCAACACAAGCGCTCTGTTCAGTGCTGCTTTGGCGCCTTTTGAACCATCATAGCCGACGAGGATTTTTTTAAACATAACTCTTTATTCTCCTTTCATTTATTTTCGATGTTGCCGGTTTTAGAATTTGACTTCTCCATATAAACCTTGCCCCAGTCATTCATTTCCTTAGCAGAGGGCTGGAAAAACCTCTGCGCAATTATAGTCGGAACGAAAGCGCTGAGAATCACTACTATTACTAATATAGAATATTGGCTCTGGTCAATAATTTTATTGTGTAAACCGAAATATGCTGATATTGTGCCGAACGTTAACCCCGTTGACATCAGCAGAGTTGTGTACATTGCATGCCGGTTTTTCAGATAAAAGACCCGGGACAAAGGATAAACGCCGATAAATTTTGTTACCATTTTAGCCAAAAGCAATAGTACAATTATTCCTACAGCGGTTATAAGTACTTTTGTTGAAACGAGCGAACCAGCGCGAATAAAATAAAATGGAGTAAAAACCGCAAAGGCAATACTTCGCATTCTGAAGACTAGTGTTTTGTCGCGGTGGAAAATCCCGGCAACCACAAGTCCCATGACATAAGCCGGGAGGACGGCTTCGCTTTTGGCAATCGTTGCAAGCCCGCCCAGAAAGAATAACACGAAAAAGATAAATTTGATTTCCGGTTCGCTTACTTTTGTTGCGCCATAACGCGAAACCACATATTTAGTGCATTTGGGCATAAGCCAGAGGAAAACACAGGTAACAGCAACAAAGATAAGGAGCCAAAAGTTAAAGTTCGCAAAAATTATTCCTAAAGCCAGAACCGTGCCGAGGTCGTTTATAAAACATGCCGCAAGCAGCATTTTACCGAGCGCAGTTTCGTTTTGCCTTGTTTCTACCATGACTGCATAAACCACTGCCACTGAAGTTGTAGATAACGCAATGCCGGCAATCTGCGCCTGATGCAAACTCCAGCCCAAAACATACTGGGCAATCAACCACACACCCACAAACGGCAATAGGAAGGCTGCTATCCCGATGCTTAAACTTGCCTTCAGATGTGCTCGAAGAGACTCAGGGTCAATCTCCGCCCCCGCCAAAAATGTCAGCACACAACTGCCGAGCATTGCCAGAAAGTTAGACCATTCAGTTGAATGTAATACCTCGTGGGCGCCACTGAAGTGAATATTTCCAGCAATTACCCCAACAACAATTTCAACCAACGCCACCGACAAACCTAATCTAATTGAAATCAGACTGGACAGGAGGGCTAACCCAATCCAGATTGACGCAATAAACCATACGTTATTAAAAATTAAATCAGACGCGTTTCCCATTTTTAGTGTTCTTGAAGCAATATCAACAGGAGAAAGGTGTTTCAAGGTAATCAAAGATAAAAATCCAGATGTTGCATTAGTCGATATGAACCTTCCTGATATAAGCGGCGATGAACTTGTTAAAAAATGCAAATCAAAAGGTATTAATACAAGATTTATAATTATATCCAACTCATGCGACCACAATGACCTTTTCAATTCAATAAAGGCAGGGGTAAATGGGTTCATCCTAAAAACATCGCCGATAGAAGAAATAATTAAAGCAATAGAAACTGTTTATCCAGGTGGTACGTACTTTTGTGAAAAAATTAGAGAGATATTAAATAACAATCAGGAGAATAACGTTTTAGCAAAGCCACCTGTTTACGTTTTATCTAAGCGCGAAATCGAAATATTGAAGTTAATCGCATCTGGTCTGACAACTAAGGAGATTGCGTCCAAACTTAATGTAAGTCCAAGAACTGTTGATACCCACAGACAAAGAATAATGAGTAAACTTAATATCCATAATGTTGCGGGTCTCACAATGTATGCAATTAAACAGAACATAATAAACCCCTGATTTTCCTTAAGATTTCTTACTGAATTTTACGTATAAAATTTACGTAATTTTTCTTTTTGAAACAACGCATCTAATTCTCTAATAATAAAGTTAGCAGAACCTAAAGGGATAAAATTTTTTTGTAAAGAGAAGATAATTTTTTTATAGAAGTGACACCTCGCCAAGGAGATGTGTGAAATCGGGAGTTTTTAACTCCCGATTTCATTGTGGTCTAAAGCAAAAATTTTATTAACAGTACGACGATTTGATAACTAAATTTTTTCTAAAATTTTATGATAATAATTCCTAAAATTATTTCAGAGTAATAAGAGAAATTATTTTTATGGTTCTACATTCATGGATAGGAATCTTCCGTTGTATCTAAAAATCACTGTAAAAATAAACCCTTCACATTAATTTTTTTATATTCTCTTTATGAATTTTATGTGTGTATTTCAGTGAATCTGCGCCGTTAAAATAATAAAACTTTTCTACACTACATTCTATCTAAATGTTATGTTGTGTTCCTCTGTAGATTATGTCTTATTCTTCTGTAAAATTACATATCAAAAAATCGGATTTTTCATCTTTTCCAAGTGTAAATATTTTCACCACTCGTGTTTACACATGTTTTTGCCGATGAGTCCAATCATGAGGATTCGGGTTAAAAAAATATTGTATTTTCAGAATGATTTTATTTATATTATCAACCAGTATGAAAAACTCACAATACAATCGTCGGCATAGGGGTATTTTCTATGCGTTTCTACTATTTTTTGCAGTTCTATTTTCCGGAATCATAATATCGCCAGCGGCTGATTTAATAATCAGCGAATTCATGGCACGGAATACCAAAACAATTATGGATGAAGACGGAGAATATCCTGACTGGATTGAAATCCACAATGTTACCTCTACAAACATCAACATTGGTGGTTGGTATTTAACTGATAATACGAATAATTTAACAAAGTGGCGTTTTCCTTCAACGAATATTGTTGGTGGTGGTTATATGCTTGTATTTGCTTCGGGTAAAAACCGGGCAGTTCCCGGACAACCATTGCATGCTAATTTCCAGTTAAGTAGCGACGGCGAATATTTAGCGCTTGTCCGACCAGATCTAAGTATTGCAACAGAATATTTTCCGACGTATCCACCACAGTATAGCGACATTTCATTCGGAGATGGTAGGCAGGTAACAACCACGCTATTGGTCACAAACGGAATGTCAGCACGATATTTTATCCCTCAAAATGCTAATCCGCCGACAAACTGGACTTCAGTAGATTTTGATGATTCCTCGTGGACAAGCGGGCAATCTGGGTTTGGCTTCAGTCGGCTTGCCGAGCCGGCAAGGACTAATCTTTATGGTCTCTGGCCTATACGCGAAGGCAGTGGTACGGTGGTTTCTAACCTTGCAGGTGGTGCGAATGGTGCGATCAACAATGCAAGTTGGGTTTATGACCCTGTGCGTGGATGGGTTCTAAGTTTCAGTGGGTCAAGTAGTTATGTTTCAGCTGGTACAATCCCTCGCCTATCCCAAAGTACAAGTAATTTTACATGGTCGTTTTGGTGGAACCAGCAGGCAGTACCGAACAATGTAGGTGTTATATTAGGAAATCGTTCAGGAGGAGTTCAATCCCCATTACAATTCATAAAATTTACCCCCTCCCGGTTTGAATATTACCGCGGGGGCGATATCGGTTTTATGTATTATACAATTCCTAACAATCAATGGTTACACCTTTGCGTTGTAAAAAACGGCGCTTCATTGTCGTACTATGTTAACGGCAAAGTCGTATCAGCAAATGTCGCTGGTGGCGATATTGAGGCGAATCCATTTTACTGGGGTGGTGATCCGGGCGCCAGCGAATACGCTCAAGGCTATATGGATGAAGTAGCATTATGGACGCGCGCTCTTTCCACTGAAGAGGTTCAGAAGATCGCCGCAGGTATGCCATTGACTGGTCTTAGCGGATTTGCCAACACAGATGTTAAGGCAAAGATGTCAGGTAGAACTTCCATGTATATCCGCTACAAATTTAATGTATCAGACTCTGCAATTTACGATGAGTTGATTTTAAGAATCAAATACGATGATGGATTTATTGCTTACCTTAACGGTCAGGAAATTGCAAGGCGCAATGCGCCGGAAAACCCATCATGGGATTCTACTTCATTGATTGATAGGGATGATTCGCTGGCGTATGATTACGAAGAAATAAATCTTACTCAGTATCTGAATTTACTTGAATCTGGTGAAAACATCCTTGCTATTCAAGCGCTGAATTCGTCGGCTTCCGATCCGGACTTTCTAATTTTGCCTGTTTTAATAGCAAATGAAACACAAGGACTGGGAGCCAGGTATTTCAGCAACCCGACACCTGGTTATCCAAATGACTCTGGCTTTGCCGGATATGTTGCAGACACCAAGTTTAGTCATGACCGTGGGTTTTATGAAACGAATTTCCTGCTTGAAATAACGTGCGCCACTCCGGGAGCAACAATACGTTATACGATGAACGGTACAGCGCCATCGGAAACTAATGGATTTATTTACTCTGCGCCAATTCCAATAAACAAAACTACGGTAATTCGCGCTGCTGCGTTTAAACCAGGGTGGAAACCTTCAAATATAGATACCCACACATACATTTTTATAAACGATGTTCTCAACCAGACCGGAGCCGGGTTCCCGACAACATGGGGTAGTGCCACAGCAGACTATGCGATGGATAAGCGTGTTGTTACTAATGCGGCTTATAAAAACGAGATTGCGGATGACCTGAAATCGCTCCCCATTGTATGTATTACTGTAAATCCTGATGAATTCTTTGGGCCTCAGGGAATTTACTCCAATCCAACATGGAGGGGTGTTTCTTCTGAACGCCAAGCATCTTTTGAGGTGTTTTTCCCTGACGGTACGAAAAAGGGAATAAATGTAAATTGTGGTGTCAGAATTGCCGGTGGCGCAAGCAGGACGATGACGCCTAAGAAAGGTTTGCGTGTTGTTTTCCGAGATAGATATGGTCCGAAAAAGTTGAATTATAAATTCTTTGACGATAGTGAAATTGACCGCTTCGATGCTATTAGTTTCAGACCGATTTTCAATATGTCATGGGTTCGTACTGACAATTCAGGACCTTTAAATAATGCCAACGCCGACGGTGCTGAGAGAACTCATGCCATTTATGTTCGTGACCAATTTACCCGCGAGAGTCAGCTTGCTATGGGCTCACTCTCTGCTCATGGGAAATTTGTACATCTTTATATTAACGGTCTTTACTGGGGAATGTATAATCCGACAGAACGGACTGACGCTTCCTTTGCTGCTTCTTATTTAGGTGGAAATAAAGAGGAATATGACGCAATATTCAGCGAACTATCAACACCCACACAACCGAAAGTAGCGGATGGCGATCGCCTTGCATGGGACACTATGTTTAATATTGCAAATGCGGGTCTTACAACCCCAGAACAATACGCCGCTATCCAGAAATATCTGGATGTAACAAACCTTGCCGATTACATGATGCTTAATTTTTATACATGCACTGTTGACTGGCCATGGCAAAACTGGAATGCGGTAAGACGACGTTCACCTGATGGTCGGTTTATATTCCTTGTCTGGGATGCCGAATACACACTCGAGCTTCCTCCATGGGTACCGGAAGATAGAACTACGGTGGGTACTGCAGATAATGAAAGAATGTCACCAGCGCGCCTGTACTATCAATTAAAACAAAATCCGGAATGGAGAATGCTTTTTGCAGACCGGGCTCACAAATTCTTCTTTAATAACGGACCGCTCACCACAAATCAGACAATTCCAAGGTTCATTAAGTTGTGTGACACAATTTACAAAGCCATAGTGTGTGAGTCTGCCCGATGGGGGGACGTAGTGAGGACAAACCAACCATACACAAGGGACGTTGAATGGATTGCGGAAAGGACAAGACTTTTGACTCAGTTCTTCCCGAACCGGACTGCGCTCGTGATTCAGCAATTTAAGAACGCAGGGCTTTATCCAAACGTAACAGCGCCATCCTTCAGTCTCCATGGCGCCACTTTTTCAAATTATATGGTCCTATCTATATATGCTCCAACAGGGCAAATTTATTACACAACCAACGGAACAGACCCACGATTACCAGGCGGGGGATTATCGCCAGAAGCAATCCCATACACGCAACCTGTGGTCTTAAGGTCCAGCGCTCTTGTTAAATCGCGCGTCCTTGTTGGAACAAACTGGAGCGCTTTGAATGAGGCTCCTTTCGTAGAAACAACACCGATTCCGGTTCGTATTACTGAAATAATGTATAATCCAGCACGACCTCCTGGCGCAACAAACGATGTCGAGGATTTTGAATACATTGTCGTTAAAAATGTAGGGACAAAGCCGATTAATCTTGGAGGATTCAGATTCACTGCTGGCATAACCTTTGTATTTCCGGATATTACAGCAGATCCGGGTGAATCCATTTATGTTGTTAAAAATACCAATTGTTTCAAAATTTTGTATGAGTCGATTGCCGGTATCGGCGTGCCTTTGCCAAAAATTGCTGGCGAATTCATCGGCACACTTAGCGATGATGGCGAACGAATAAGGCTCGAGGGTGCGTTCGGTGAATTAGTTCAGGAGTTCACCTACAATGACTGGTTCCCGCTTACCGACGGACTTGGTTATGCACTTGTCGCAGATCAATATCAATTGATGAATCCTGAAGCAAACTGGGATTCATCAAAGTCATGGAGAGTTGGTGCATTAGCCAATATAATCAACCAACCTGTCCCACCAAAGATTTACATAAATGAGGTTCTGTCCAGCGCTCAATCTCCACTTTTAGATGCCATTGAGATTTACAATGCATCGGAAACAAACGTGGATATTGGCGGATGGTACTTGACGGATGACCCGAATGACCCACAAAAATTCAGAATTCCGGATGGAACTATCATTCCTGCCGGTGGTTATAAAGTCTTTTATGAAACCAATTTCAACGGAGGCGAAGGATCATTGAATCCGTTTGGTCTTGGATGGTCAGGTGATTCTGCCTACATATTTTCAGCGGCTAACGGCAAATTAACAGGATATAGTCATGGTTTTGATTTTGGCGCTGCGCCTCCGAATGTTTCATTTGGCAGATACGTAGACAGTACCGGAGAGGAACATTTTGTGTTGCAGAAAGAATTGACTTTGGGACAGCAAAATTCTGATCCGCTTGTTGGACCAGTTGTAATAACAGAGATCTCTTATGCAACTCCGGATGCAAGAGATGATTTTATTAAGATAGAAAACATATCTCAAACTGCCGTTCCATTGTATGATCCATCCAATCCGCAAAATTCGTGGAAGGTTAACGGTATTGGATTTACATTCCCTTCAGGGATTGTAATGCAGCCGGGTGATATAATTATTTTAGCAAATTCTGACCCAATAGAATTCAGACAACGATTCTCCGTGCCTGACCAGATTGCAATATACCAGTACTCAGGCGGGCTGCAGGACAACGGTGAAAATATCGAAATTCAGAGACCTGAAGGTGTTACCGAAAGGGGAATAGTTTATGTAACAGTTGATGAGGTCAGGTATAACGACCGTTCACCATGGCCTGTGGCAGCCGCATGTGCTGGGGCATCGTTGCAAAGAATTGATAAAACAAAATTTGGCAATGATCCGTTAAATTGGAGAGCAGCATTGCCGAACCCTGCAAATTTGCCTATACAGGGTGAGCCGCCATCTATCGTATCAATGCCGCAAGATACCACATCGTTAGAATACCGCACTGTTATATTCAATCCAGTAATAACAGGCACGCAACCGGTTTATTATCAATGGAGACTGAATGGAACAAATCTCATTGGCGAAACAAACGCAGTCCTTGTGCTGAACAATGTAACAGTTTCAAATTCAGGAACTTACACACTCGTGGCATATAATCAGATAGGTTCAGCAGAGAGCCAACCGGTTCGGTTATCTGTTATAAAATTACCAACAATATTGCAGCAACCGCAGAACATTTCCACAAAACCGGGTTCAAATGTAACCTTCTCAGTGAGTGCTGTTAGCACAACATTGCTCAGGTATCAGTGGAAGTTTAACGGTACTGATATACCGGGCGCTACGGCAAGTTCATTTACAATAACAAATGTTCAGTTAAAAGACGCAGGAGTATATAGTGTAGTTATAACTGATGATGCCGGTTCAGTCGAAAGCCAGCCTGCTCAACTTTTGGTTTTAGTTGATCCAACAATTGTTCAACAGCCTCTTCCAACTACAGTGCCACGTGGCGGTACAGTAGTTTTGAGCGTTGAGGTTACAAATACAGCAACACTACCTATAACTTATCGCTGGCGTCGTGGCGGAACTTACCTTGTAACCAATGAACTTATGAGCACAAAATGCTTCCTTGTGCTTACAAATGTTCAGTCCACGGCTAACTATCAGGTTATTGTTTTAAACGCATCCAGAACAAATGGACTTGCAAGTCAGGCAGTAGCAGTTACTGTCCTCGATGATTTTGATGGCGATGGAATGCCTGATGTCTGGGAAGTCGCAAATGGATTTAACACAAACGATGTCAGCGACGCCTTACTGGATTCTGACGGTGATGGTATGAGTAATATTGCGGAGTACATTGCAGGGACAAATCCTGCTGACCCGCAGAGTTGTCTTAAATTAAATGCGGAAATCCAGAAAGATTATTTGTATCTTAGTTTCACAGCGGTTTCCAACAAAACTTACTCTCTGCAATCAACCGATGACATCTTTTTAAATGCATGGACTAATGTGTTGAATACTGTGGCAAGAACGAATAATCAGACAATTATTTACTCAAATCGCGTTAGCGGAAAAATGCAGTACTTCCGCCTATTAACACCAGCCAAACCTTAACTGAATTAGGAGAATCATTTTTAAAAAGCCGATTTAATTTGGATTATTGAAATCATTAAATCCTGTGTTTTATTATTTTTAGATTCTCTTTTTGCCGTTAGTATGCATCGCTGGAAATTTGTTGTTAAAAATAAATCGTAAAATTTGAACTATTATGAAACCAGATTTAAAACCCCTCGGATTTGAACTTGCATATCTTGCAATGTTAACAAAGGCAGGTCTTAAACCATTAAGCCGATGGGAAGCCGGAATAAACGAAGTTCAGTGCCATTGTCTTATAGAATATGGATTGAATGTCAGAAAGATACGGAGGATTGCGCGTTCAAAACTCGAGGTGTTTGAAACAATTTTCAGTAATTCCAGAGATTGTTTAGACAAATATACCGAACTGTTCAATGATAAGCCACTTGGTTCAACAGGTGCTACTGTTCTGGCAGAGGGTTATTTATTTGGTTATCCATCATGTTGTATCGAAAGCTTTATAAAAAATGGTTACCGTGAGAACGGGCTAAATAAAACAGACCAGAATATCTTATTTCATTGGGCTTGTTGTGATTGTGTGGCAACGAAAATTCTGCTCCCACATTACAGACGAATTTATAATGAATGTCTAAATTTGTTTGATTTTAGAAGCAGCCATGATGTTGGTATAGACTATGGCAGCATCCCGACGAGTAAGAAAGACAACAGACGAAAAACTTATCACCTTACTACCGTCAAAAGTAAGAGATTTCAGGCTATACTTCCGGTTATTACCTCCTTGTTTCTTGCCTGTGGTTTAAGAGCAGGTAATGACTCCCATTTGCCCCCGATAAATCCGTATGAAGATTCTGACGCTGATTACTTAACAGATACCGAAGAGGGTATTCTTGGCTCTAATCCCAATAATCCTGATGAAGATGGTAATAAAGTTTATGACGGTATTGACCTTGCTAAAAAACTATATGATTTAATAAAAAGCCTTCCGGATACTCAATCATCGAATACAGTTTACGCTATTCCCCACATGGCGTTTGGCTTGGAATCTTGCAGTATTTGTGGTGAGCAGGTCAACATGGGAGCCTTGCAAATCGTTAATCCGCTTGAAAACTATGAAATTTATCTGCCATTTATAGCAATTCATTATCTGGAACACGGGGCATTCACATATTCTGGTTCAATCCATAACGGAAAGGTAAAACCGCCTGTTTTGAAAACTATTCTTCAATCTAACGGGCTAACCCATTTTATAAAAGAAACAGTTGAGAAAGATCGTGATAACGACGGTTTGCTGGACTATGAAGAAAAACTTTTTAAAACTTCCTCGGATAATCCCGATACAGATGAAAATAATATACGGGATGGAATTCAGATTGCGAGAGAGTTCCTTCAGAGACTAAAAAACCTGCCTCGGGCTGCAGACATAGATAGCGGACCTAAAGACCGCCCTTTCGTTGTGGAACATCCGATGGACGGTATCGAGACATGTCCTTTGTGTGGCGATTCAGTGGTAATGGATTGGTGGCTTGTTTATAATCCAGTGAATAAACTACAGATTTCTATTCCTTCTATGGCACTTCATTATATGGAACATGGTGGTTTCAGATGGGAGGGTGGACAGATGTTTAACGGTTATGGCAGAGTAAGCGCCAAGCAACTGAAGGCTGTTCTTGATAATAGTGAGAATGGACATATCGTTGGTATATCCGGGGATTTTGACGAGGATGGAATAAGAGATGAGGACGAGGCGTCTTTCTTGTTATCTCCCCAAAATCCTGACACCGACGAAAACGGAATCAAAGATGGAGCTGATTTAGCGAAAATTTATTGGCAGTTAATTTCTAAACTTCCGAGAACTGAAACAAATGGTACGTTCGTGATTGAACATCCAATGAGAGGTTTCGTTTATTGTCCCATTTGCGCCAACACGGTTAACATGGGATATATCGAGATTATTAATAAAGAAAGAAATATAAACTGGCAGGTTTCCTATCTGAGATTACATTTTCTTGAACATGGGAGTCTTTCAATGCCGGGCGATGATTATGTAAGTCCATTATCATTATCAGAATTATTTAAGGCGAGCGTCATTTTCTCTTCATCCCCGACCGGGTTCAGATTTACATGGAAGGGCGAGTCAGGAAAACGATATATAGTGTTTTATTCAGAGAATATTAATGGACCATGGTCTGTTTACGGACTTTACGAAGGTGCAGACAAAGACATCGAAATTAACGAACAATCCAACGAGGGCAAGAAATTCTACAGAATCCTCATTTACTGATTCCATTATTTCAGAAAGAAAACCAATGGTATTCAGAGGGTATTATTTTTGGCATGTATTTTGCTCTTTTTGTTTGACGCAATTATTATTTATTGTTTATTTTTACAGGGTTAAAAATTTAGCGCTGAAACGGTAATAATATAAGTTGATTATATAGAACATGAGAAAACTTAAAAAACTCACACTGATTGTTTCTGTAGTGTTTGCTTTAGTGCAACCGATTTATAGTCAGGTTGTTATAAATGAAATCTTAGCGGCGAATAATGGCTCTGTTTTTTCTCCCGGTGGCGATAATTGCGACTATATAGAACTCTATAATAATTCAGGTTCCGCAGTTTCGTTATTTGGCTATACGCTTACCGATAATACAAACTCGCCCAATAAGTTCGTTTTTCCGCCTAACGCAGTCATACCGCCTTACGGGTATGTGGTCGTATGGTGTGATTCTGATACCAATAACACGATTGATTTTCACGCTACATTTGCACTTAGCGGTGATACAGGTGAGGAAGTTGCCTTGTATAAAAACGGTATCAGGGTTGATTATATAAAATTTGGTTTTCAGATACCCGATAAATCAATAGGGCGATATCCCAGCGGCTCAAGTTTGTGGAAATTATGTAACCCCACACCGGGAGATCAGAATATCTCTGTTCAAATGGGAAATCCGTTATATCTCAAAATCAATGAATGGATGGCGACAAACTCAAAAGGCTCAGACTGGATTGAGATTTACAATCCGCGAACGAATGGTCCGGTCGATATGAGTTTGATGTATTTTACAAGCACAAAGATGGATGGTACTTCCAACCTTGCTTCTTCTGTTATACCGCCTTATTCATTTATAGATTCTAATGCCTTTTTATTGCTATGGTGCGATAAAGATCCTGAGAAGGGTGCAAACCACCTTGATTTTGCGTTGAGCAGTACTTACGGTGAGACTACAAGTTTGTATTTATCAAATCGTATAACGCTTGTTGATAGCATTGTATTTGGACCACAATTTCGTGACATTTCTATGGGACGATTGCCTGATGGCTCAACAAACATTGTTTATTTCCCATCAGGACGGGCAACTCCGGGTGATAGCAACTTCTTGCCAATAACAAATGTTGTTGTAAATGAAGTACTTGCTCATACAGACCCACCTCTTGAAGATGCAGTGGAATTTTACAACCTTTCTTCATCTCCGGTTGATATAAGCGGATGGTGGTTAAGCAACGACGAAGACGATCCCCAAAAATACCGAATCCCGGCGAATACAATTATTCCCCCAAACGGGTTTGTCGTGTTCTACGAATATCAATTTAATACTGGACCTAAAGCCTTTACTTTTAACTCTGCCCACGGTGACGAGGTATGCCTTTTTTCAGCAGATGCAAATGGGAACCTGACCGGCTATAAGCTTTATAAAATTTTTGGGGCAACAGAAAACGGCGTTTCTTTAGGAAGATATGTAAAAAGTACAGGCGGCACAGACTTTGTGCCGATGTCAAAACTTTCTTTTACTACAAATCCTTTATATGAAGTTAAGCCTACCGATCCCCCGAGTTACATTGGGATTTTCAGACTTGGCACCGGCGCGCCTAACCCGTATCCAAAAGTTGGTCCGATAGTTATAACCGAAATAATGTATCATCCGCCTGATATTGGAACAAATGATAATGTCCTCGATGAATACATCGAAATCTGCAATATATCTGGCCAACCGTTTCCGCTATATAGCACCGCTACAAATGCGCCAATGCAATATACGAACACATGGAGAATCCGGGGCGATGTAGATTTTGATTTTCCGCAAGGGGTCGTTCTGCCTCCTAACGGTAAACTGCTCGTTGTTAATTTTGATCCCATTACTAATCTTACTCAGCGCGCAGCATTTATTGAAAAGTTTGGAGTTCCAACAAATACTCCGCTTTTTGGACCGTATAAAGGAAAACTAAGCAACAGAACGGCGACGATAGAGCTTTACAAACCTGACCCGGTACAGATGCCTCCTCATCCGGATGCCGGCTATGTTCCATATATTTTTGTCGAAAAAGTAAAATACGAAGATAGAAATGGTTGGCCACCTGAAGCTGATGGTGGCGGATATTCTCTCCACAGGTTCAGTTACACAGGATACGCTAATGATGTAACGAATTGGTTTGCCGCCCCTCCGACTCCCGGGAGCGATTTTCTGCCGCCTTCCATTGTTACTCAGCCTCAGTCTTTAACTGTTTCTAAGGGCGACACTGCTACATTCACCGTAGTAGCCACCGGTTCAGCTCTACGGTATCAATGGTTCTTTAACGGCGCTATTGTCATTAATGCGACAAATTCAACACTAACCATACCCAATGTTCAAACAAACCACGCCGGGCTTTATTGGGTGGTTCTGACTAATGAACTTGGAAAAGCCACAAGTGCCGTGGCACAGTTAACTGTCTCAGAAGTGGCAAAGCCTCAATTTATGCAGCCAGTTATTCAGTCTGATGGTTCAATTAAATTAACGATTAATGGCGTTCCAAATCAGGTCTATTCAATTGATTCATCTACAAATCTTGTGAATTGGATTACAATTATGCAGGTGACAAACATGGATACCAGCATAACAGTTTTTGATATAATAACTAATGCCCCGAGGAAATTTTACCGTTCTCGTGTAATCCAATAACTGGCGTTCTCATATTTGTTTTTGCAAGAAGATATCCGGATAGATATTTTAAAAAGGTTTTTTATTCTCCGATGATATGAAGCGTTACTGAACGGGTATGGGGCATCTCCCTATGTTCCCAGACGTAGATTCCTTGCCACGTACCGAGCGATAATTCACCGTTTGAAATTATAATGCTTAGGTCTGTATTTGTCAGAGCTGTTCGTATATGCGCAGACATATCATCCGCACCTTCAATTGTATGTGTATAGATGGGGTTATCGTCAGGAACCAGTTGTTCAAAGAATTTTTCAAGGTCTCTGCGGACATCTGGGTCGGCATTTTCCTGAATGACAAGCGAGGCTGAAGTGTGTCTAATGTTTAAAGTAAGAAGACCGTGTTTTATGCCCGACTGGCTTACATACTTATAAACTTCGCGGGTAATTTCATACAGACCGCGTCCACGTGTGCGGATATTTATTTCTCCGAAAAATTGTTTCATATTTACGGGTTAACCCGATTCAATCAGTTAAAACTAACGTTCCGCATTCTTTAGGCCTGAATTTGTTTTTCGATTTCCTTTGCAATCTGAATGAACGGTTTGGCTGGTTCGCTATCCGGAGCCGATGCTACGATAGGGATTCCTTTGTCACCTGAAATGCGGATTTCCGTGTAGATTGGTATCTCGCCCAAAAACGGAATACCCCTTCTTTTTGCCTCTTCTTTTCCACCCCCATGACCGAAGATTTCAATACGTTCGCCAGTGGGAGTTAAAAAGTAACTCATATTTTCAATAAGTCCAAGAATCCGGACTTTGACAGTTTCGAACATTGCAATTCCTTTTCGGACAACGCCGAGAGACGCCTCCTGAGGTGTTGTAACAATTATTCCACCATCCAGCGGAACATTCTGGCAAAGTGATAACTGAGCGTCACCTGTTCCAGGTGGCAAATCTACGACGAGATAATCCAATTCGCCCCATTTGACCTCATGGAGGAATTGCTGGATAGCCTTCATAATCATTGGACCACGCCAGATTACAGGGGTATCATCAGGAACAAGAAACCCCATACTCATAACCTTTATTCCGAAAGCTTCCGGCGGAAGAATTTTATTGTCTTCAATGTACGGCTGGTCTTTTATACCCATCATCAGCGGAATAGTTGGACCGTAAATATCACTATCCAAAAGTCCAACATTTCGCCCCAAATATTTAAGAGCACAGGCAAGGTTTACCGAGCAAGTGGATTTTCCTACACCGCCTTTACCGCTTGCTACTGCAATTACTCTTTTGACACCCGGAATACGTTTCTGATTTGCCCATGGATCCTGCGCAGTCGGTTGTCCATGCGGGGCTGAATGTGAGAGGTCTATGATTTCAATCTCTACATTTTTAACATCCGGTATAGACAAAACCGCATTCCGGCATTCCTGCTTTAATGTATCAATAATTTGTGGATTCTTTGTCGCCAGACCTATCTTGATTTTTACCACTCCGTTTTCAATTTCCACACCTTTGACTATGCCGAACGACACAATATCCCGCTGATATCCGGGATACTTCACGGTTTTTAAAGCGTTTATGACCTTTTCTTGTTCCACCATATAACAAGGAAATCTAAACCATTGTTACTATAAATCAATGAGATATTGATGGAATGGATTCGGGTTGGAGGGAGTGTCGGTTTTTTATTTTAATTTCTAATAATTTTACAGGCTACATCTCCCGAAAATTCGGGTGAGGTTATCAGGATGTCGCTTCCATTGGAGCGAATAGTTTCAGTAGTGATTATTTTACCATCGGATGTATTAAACCATGTGATTTTGTAATCCCCGGCTTTAAGCCCTGAAAGATTCAGTTTTACGCCCTTTATTGTCGGTGGAGTTCTTTTTTCAACAACATGATTCCACCATGTCGCTGTTTTATCATGAAGCCATAAATACGTCCGAGTACTGGATGTTAACGCAAGGGCAAGGATATTTGTTTCTTGAACGGAGAGTACAGCGGGTTTTAGTCCGGAATCATTGAAAGGGATATCTGATACAAACAGACTCAATGGCTGGAAATGGTAATAACTGTTCATAGGATCAAATGTATCCCACCACCAAAAAAGTGCCGTTGCAGATAAGCCTGAAAATACACTTGCCCACAAGATGTTATGGATGTGAATACCTTCCTTGTCCATATCCATATATTTGCTTTTTCCCCATTTATCAGTTGCCAGACCGATTTCTCCGAGAATTGCCGGCTTGCTCGGAGCATATTTACGTAAAAAATCAGCTCGGTCGATAATTGCCATAGTTTCATCTTTCCATAACGGTCCCCATGCTTCGCGCAGATACCAATGAAGGTCTGCTAAATCGAGTTCAGGATGAGTCCAATGAGCAGGCGCAGGACCCCAGCCGCTTGTGCTGCGAAGGTGTCCGAAAATATCGATCGCTTTAAGATATGCACCAACTTCGCTATGGAAAACCTGAGTCGGCGCATTTGGATCCATTTCATTAAAATATTCCCAAACAGCAACATGAGTTGAATATCCCCATCGCGCTATGGCGTATTTCATGAAATTTTTAGCAAATTTTACTGCCTTTGCATATTCGTTGCTTTCTGGATTTGATAGGTCAAAACGATAATGGTCGCGGGTCAGTAAGCACAATTGCAGATAAATGCCGTTTTTCTCTGCCGCATTAATTATTTCATCAAGAATAGCACAATCGGTCTGATTAAAAATCCCCCTTAGCGGTCGATTTGGGTCGGCTTCCCACAGGAAATTGTATGTACCTGTATTACCCGCAACTTTTTCCTGAAATTCCAGCAGAGTTATGTCTTTTATAAGAATCTTTTTGCCATTGTTTGAACGCAGACGAAGATTTTCCAGCCACCATTGATTTGATGTTGTAGTAATTTCTCTTGAAAATGGAATCCAAGCAGACTTCTTATTGATTATAACTGGTTCGCCGAGTTGCTTGTTTCCGAATTCGATTATTAACTCGCCGTCTTCTCCCATTATCTTCCCGCTCAGAACATATTTTTGACTGGGCATTAATCCAACTTGTTCTGAAGGATTTATATTCAAAACTGGAGGACGCTCGCCGCCAATCTGTATAGCCAACTTTTCAGAATGGTAGTTTTCGTTTCCGGGCGGAGATGCAAAAGGCGGATACCATGAGAATGAACGCGAGAAAGCGCTTTTCCTTGCTTCTATTCCGAGAGCCCAGTCTTCACAACATACCCAGATGCGCGCATAGTTTGCGCCGTTTTGACGCATCTTTGCAAATACGTTTGTAAGTTTTTCATAACTCAGATATTGACCAAAGCCAATAAAAGCAAGGTTCAATCCAATTGGAAAAAATGGTGTGCCATTTTCGTATTCGAAATACCTTGGATTTGCTTTTGAAACTCTGACGAATCCCTTTTTGTCCCCACCAGTGCATTTAAATTTTATGGAAGATGAGCGGATAGTGTTTTCAGGGGATTTATAAACCGCTGTTACCGAGTATTCGCCTTCAATATCAGCAGCGTAACGGGCAAGCCATCGTGGATTTCCTTTGGGATATAGCCATTCGTAATTTCTATCTCCTCGCGGACGCATCTTGAAATCGAATTTTTGCATCCAGAACGCAGGCAATTTAACAATCTTACCGTCGGGTTTTAGTATCTCGAGAAAAACTTCTTCATCGCCTGTATTAAACGGGTTAGGAAAAAGTTTATTTATTGTTATTTCAAATTCCACTTTTTCGTAGCATTCGAAAGTTTTTTGTTCCACGAGGTTCAGGGTTATTTCAATATCAGCTCCGACAGCAGATATTTGGGGGATTAAAAACAATACCGAAATTATTAATATCAAAAATATTGGTTTGAGGGTTTTCATAATTTGTATAGAAATTATTATCTGTAATATTTTAGCCAAGAAAAGCCAGATTTTTATTGTATTATATGCGTTTAATGAATTTATGTTTTAAAACTGATTATCCCTTTTAAATTCCTTCTGGCAAAGAAAATGCTATAATGAAGATGTCTTAATTTTATGAATGGAATGTGGAGATTTAATGTAGGGCGTATTGGGGCAATCGCCGGGATGGTTCTTCTTTTTTCTGTTTTAATAACAGAAGCCAAGCCGATTAAATTAAGGAATGGAGTTATTGAGACAGAAAATAATGGCAGTTTAGCACGCAATTTATCGACATCCTTATCGACAAATTACGAGCTTTTTATAATTCAGTTTTCAACCACACCGACGGATGACCAATTAAAGTCAATACAGGAACAGGGAATTGAACTTTTAAAATATATTCCAGAAGACTCATACATTGTCAGGTTTAAAAAGTATGAAACCACGGTTTTGAGAAATTTATCCCAAAATAAACTAATCCAGTGGATTGGATATTACCTGCCTGAATATAAAATTGATAAAAGGCTGTTAAACGCTGTTTTGAATGCCGATACGCGCTTATCAGTGAAGATAATGCTGGTGCCACGGTTGAGCGTCTCGCAAAAGCAATCGTTAGTCAAGATTCTGGATTCTGTGGATGGCGAGTCTCCGCTCAGATTCGGTTCCATAGTAAATGCAAAAATAAAGGCGAGTCGGCTGAAAGAGTTATCTGAACATGGCGCTGTGTTATGGATTGAACCATCACCGAAGATGCGGTTATTCGATGAACTTTCAACAAAAATTGTTGCCGGCGCCGGTGGTTCACCGGGATCATTGGCAACCGTTCATCAGCTTGGATTTGATGGGAGAGGTGTTGTTGTCGCCGTCGCAGACAGCGGACTTGACACAGGAGAAGCGGGAACCATGCATCCCGATTTATTCGGACGTGTGGATGCCTTTTTCTATTATGGCGACCTGACTGATGCCTCCGATGAACATAGCCATGGCACACATGTTACTGGAATTATTGCAGGAAACGCTGCAACTGGTGAAACCGACGAAAATGGATATTTATACGGACTTGGGGTTGCACCGGCAAGTCACATTGTGGTTCAACGCTTATTTGATGGTGCCGGTAATTATCAACCACCACCTTCATTTGAGACATTAACCCGTGATGCAACCACTTCAGGGGCTGTAATTGGTTCGAATAGTTGGGGGGATGACACACAAGGTAGATACGATTTGAGCGCAGCGGAATTTGATGCACTTGTCCGTGATGCAAATGCATTCGTACCGGGTGACCAGCAATATATACTGGAGTTCTCGGCTGGAAATGCAGGACCGGGTTCTCAGACAATCGGTTCTCCTGCGGTTGCGAAAAACGTGATTGCCACAGGTGCTACCGAAAGTCTGCGTCAGGATTTTTTCTTATATGCTGATGGTCCGGATGTAATAGCTGATTTCTCAAGCCGGGGACCTTGTGAAGATGGTCGGATAAAACCTGATGTTGTAGCGCCCGGAACATGGATTGCTTCTTGTCAGTCTTCTTACGCAACGGATGAATATGCATGGGCTCCGATTTCCGCTTATTATCAGTATCAGGGAGGCACAAGTCAGGCTGGACCGCATGTATCAGGGGCTGCTGCTGTTTTTGTTCAGTATTACAGACAGACTCACAATGGTCAAACGCCATCACCAGCCCTTGTAAAAGCGGCTCTTATTAACAGTGCTGTTGACCTTGACGATGAGATGGGTACAGACCCCGTTCCTAACAATGATGAAGGGTGGGGAAGAGTTGACCTGACAGAAATTATTGGTTCGGATAAAAAATATGAGTTTATTGACCAATCAGTTTTGCTCAAGACCGGCGAGACGTATGAAAAACGTTTCATTGTCGCTTCTGATAATTATCCGTTGAAAATTACTCTCGTTTACACAGATGTCCCCGGTTTACCTGCGGCGATACCGGCGCTTGTGAATGACCTTGACTTAATTGTAATAGCGCCTGATGGCAAGGTCTACTATGGTAACAATATGCAATATGGCGAATCTATTCCGGATGTTCAGATTTCCGATAATGTAAACAATGTCGAGGCTGTTCATATTTTGGAACCGATTCCTGGGGAGTATGTGGTAAAAGTTTATGCAAGAAAGGTAGCCGAAGATGCCCGGGTTGATACGCCTGCAATTGATCAGGATTTTGCGCTTGTCATAAGCGGCGACATGCCATTACCGGGCAATGGAATTATATTCTTTGACCGTCGTTTTTATACATCACCGTCCACGGGAAAGATTAAAGTTTATGATGACGATCTTGCAGGCAGGACGTCCATAACCGTTAAACTGACAAGCGATACTGAAACCAATGGGGAAAACGTGGTACTATATCCGACTGGTTTCAGTGGGCTGTTTGAAGGCACATTTACAGTGAATGCTGGCAATCCATCTGCGGATGGAGTGTTACAAGTAAAACATGGTGACACAATCTCTGCGATTTATACTGATGAATCTCCGGTGCAGGTTCAAATTGCTACAGCTAAAGCAGACTTACTTCCGCCAATTATTAGCAACGTATTTTCAACAAATCAATACGGTAAAACGATTATTACCTTTACGGCTAATGAACCTGTTCAGGGAATAGTTGTTTATGGGACAAATTTGCCTTTATTAGTTGCACAAACAAACCCGGTTTATCAGACCGAACAAACGGTTGAATTATCCGGATTACAAAAAGGAATTACATACCGGTTTTACGTGGTTGCGGTTGACGAGGCAGGTAATTTCTCTACAAATAACAATAACGGAAACTATTTTTCATTTGTTGCAACACCCGCAGCAACTCTGTTGCTTGTAGATGCATACACACCATTTCAGTCCGATCCGAGTCCGGTTATATCGCTTAACGAATATACTATTCCGCTTAATCAAGTCGGAATAAGTTATGAAGTCTGGAATACAGCAGTGAAGGGACTTCCCAAAACAAACGACCTTGCGCCTTTTCGTGTTGTTTTCTGGCGGGTTAACGATAGTTTATGGGGTGGACTCGTAGGATATTCTGGTTTGACACCGACCGAACAAAATCTGCTCCAAAGTTATGTAAAATCAGGCGGTTCTTTGTTTATTTCCTCAATGGAACTTCTTTCGAGAATGGGCACAGGTCAATCCAGTCTTTCATTCAGATCAAATGTCTTGCAGGTTGTTGATTTTGTCGAAGACGCCGGCGTAAGCGCCATAGAAGGTTCATTGTATGACCCGATTTCAACTGGCATAGAGGTTGACCTTGATTATTCAAATTATGATGCGGATTTTTGGGAAATGATGGGACAAACAACCGATGTTTCAGATACCTTGATAATCAGTACAAACGCAGCGCCGATATTTTTTGATGTAACAAGTGGCGATGTTGTGGGCTTGAAATACCCGAAGTTCGGACAACCCGAGTCTGGCAGAGTGGTATTTTTAAGTGTTCCCTTTGATGCAATCCCGAAATATGGTGCCCCGCCAAATAACCGTGTCAACATTCTTCGGAATATTTTGAGTTTTCTTGCGCCTGGGGCAGGTGGAATTGGGACTATTTCTCTTGAAAACTATGCATATACCCTCCCTTCTATCGTAAGAATTGAGGTTGCGGATTCCGATTTGGAGCATGCCGGTAACGTAACAGTTAGGGCTTTCAGCGATAGCAACACGAATGGAATCACTGTTACCCTCACTGAAACTGCAAGGGCAGGGGTTTTCATAGGCACGTTTATATTAGTAAGAACAAACTATCCGCAACAGCCGAATAGTCTGATTGCAAAAGACGGGGACTATATCCGCGTCGAATATTTTGACGCTTCCGCAAATTCAATCGCCAGAGTTGTCGCGGTTGTCGATACAACCCCGCCACAAATTTCAAATGTAACGGTTCAGGCAGATTATGAATCTGCAACAATTACGTGGGAAACTGATGAACCGTCTGACTCGCTCGTTCAATACGGGGAATCTGTGTTTTTAGGCAAGACAGCCTATCGGGCGGAAGAAAAATATGAACATTCGGTAACTCTGTTTCCGCTTCAGCCGGATAAAACTTATTACTTCCAAATTACAAGTCGTGATACAGCCGGCAATGCGGCTATTGATAACAATAACGGTAATTTATATACATTCAGGACACTGACCCCGCTGAGGACGCCAGTTTATGAGAATTTCGATTCACCTACTGGAACAAACTGGACTGTGTATTCCGGCGAAGATACGCAATCAGAATGGACACTGGGAATTCCCGATAACGGTGTTGAAACGTCTGCTCATTCTCCCCCGTATGCATGGGGAAGCAATATTCGTGGCGGTGTAATTGATTACGCTGACACATTTTTAATCAGTCCAGCGATTGAAATAATAGGAGGAAACAAGGCTGTTTTACGATTCTGGCATAATTACGATTTCTCCGAGCGTTCAGAATATGATGTTCTTGAACTTGGACGACTGATTTTAATTACGAATCAGGTGACAGACCCTATTGTGCTGGATGAGTATTATGATTCATCAGGTGGATGGACAGAAGAGGAATATGACTTGACTCCGTATATTGGCAGGGTGGTTTATATTGTATTTCAGTATCAATTGTTGTCTCTTGGTAATGCCCCAAGACCAGGATGGCTCGTGGATGATGTTCAGGTCGTTGTAACAAATGAACCTGTGGGGACTATTATAGTTTCGAACAATCTATTTCAATCCACGTTTAATATAACCGGTGCAAAGAATTATGCCGGACGCGGGGCGTATGTGATTTTTACAAACTGTCCTGCAGGTAATTATACAATTTCATACGCGCCTGTTCAATTTTACATAACACCGATGCCACAAACCAATTATCTTACGGGAAACGGAATCATTGTTTTCAGCGGTAACTACACGTTTTCAGATACAAATATGAATAATCTGAGCGATGAATGGGAGAAGTTCTATTTTGGTAATGCTGCGGTTTCTCCTAATGAAGATTCCGATTCTGATGGCATGAGTAATTATGCCGAGTTCATTGCCGGCACTGACCCATTGAATCCAAACTCGGTTCTGTCTGTCTTAGTAGAGAAAAAGAGCGATTCAATAACGTTAAAAATCCCCACTGTTGTAGGTCGCGGATATAGACTGCTTGAAAGCTCAAACCTGATTAACTGGGTAGATAATTACGGTTGGTTCAGAGCAACGAATAGTCTGACAACTGTAAACGAGCCTCGTACAAATTCGCAAAAGTATTATCTGATCGAAGTCAAACCTTAACATGGCATTCACTGATATTCCTGCGTATTTAACTATCTTTTGTTTTGTGTTTTGTTCGCAAATTGGGTTAAAAATTCCTTAATGAAACAAATGGCGGAATTGGTGATCTTGTTATTGCGGGGATGGCGGAAATTTATAAATCCGCACGATGTTATAATTATTTTCCTGACTTATGTAACTGTAATTAACGGTGCAGAAAATCCTTCTGTTAAAAGCGATATTCCCGTTTCGGTTAACCAGATAAAGGCGAAAAACAAATTATCATCACAAAATAGCACTTTGTGGAATTTTATAATTGATAAATGGCAGACTGAAGATGGATTACCGCAGAATTCAGTAATTTCAATAACTCAGGACAAAACAGGTTATCTCTGGCTTGGGACATTAAACGGGCTTGTAAAATATGATGGATTAAAATTTTACATTTTTGATGAGAATAACACGGCGGGATTAACTGACAGTCGCATTGTTTATCTTTTCGAGGACTCTGCCGGCAATTTCTGGATAGGTTCAGAAGAATCAGGCGTGTTTCTTGTAAAGGAGAGTCGTATTTTAAATCTGGACATTGGTCGTGGGACACGCTCCGGACGGGTGATGTCAATATGCGAAGACCTTTCAAAGTCGGTTTGGTTATACACAGCAAACGGACAACTCTGTCGTTATAAAGATGGTGTCGTTGATATCTGGAGTTTTGAACAGGACGGATTAGGCGTTTTGAGATTGGTAATACCTGACGACGATGGCGGAATAATTGTTGCGACAGAACGAAAGATCTCAAAGATTGGCGCAATAAATGGCGCCACGCCAAAGGTGCTTCCAGTAAGCGAATCTTCCCAATATAAAAGGGTTGATTATATAGTAAAGAGCAAAGGAGGCGGATTCTGGCTGCTTGCCGACGGCAAGATTCAGAAAATAACCAAGGGAGTTATTTCTGCTGAATCATGTGAATATCCATGGCAAGTAGGCGTTCAGATTACATCCGCAATTGAAGACAAAGAAAACCGACTTGTTATTGGCACGCTCGGTGCGGGTGTTTTTATCATAGACCCGAAAACCAGCGAATGGACAAATTTAACAACATCATCAGGATTATCACATAATTATGTGCTTTCGGTTTTCATTGATAGGGAAGGGACACTTTGGGTTGGAACTGACGGCGGAGGACTTAACCGGGTCAAGCGCGCTTATTTTAAGACAATTAAAGAGACTGCCGGGTTGACTGCGCAATCTATTAACCAGAGTAAAAACGGCGATCTCTGGTTCGGGTTTAATTCGCTTGATCCACTTTCCTGTGTTGTTGCACAGTATTCAACGAATGGGAATTTCAAAGTCTATAATTTTACCCATGGTTTGTTGAATTCTTCTGTCAGGAGTGTCTTCTGTGACAAAGATAATACAGTCTGGGTTGGTACATGGGGTGGATTGTATAAATACACAGGGACAAGATTCCAGCCTGTCCCTAATCAGGATTTGCTGAGTGGAGTTGTTCAGGCAATTTTTCAGGATACACGTAATATTCTTTGGTTTGGAACAAGACAAGGCCTGGTCAGGTTTGACGGAAAAACATGGCAAAGTTTTACAAGAAAAGATGGTCTTAGTTCAGATAATATTCAGGCAATTGCCATGGATTTAAAATCAAATCTCTGGCTTGGAACATTCAAAGGAGGCATCAACGTAATGACTGGCAAGGATGTCAAAATATTCAACCGTACAAACAGTTCACTTCCCAGTGATAACATTAATTCCATTTATATCGACCCGGATAATATCGTATATGCAGGGACAGGAGGCGGTCTTGCAATTTACCATGAAGACAGTTGGCATACGGTGACTGCGGAGGATGGGCTTCCATGCAACTATATAAGTTTTATTATCGAAGATTTGACTGGAAATCTTTGGTGTGGGTCGAGCGCAGGTCTGATTCGTATTTCTAAATTCGAAATCCGCGATTTTATTCAGGGGAAAAGACGAACTGTTTTTTGTCGCAGTTATGGAAAGGCGGACGGTTTGCCCACGGCGGAATTTACATTTGGTTCGCAACCAGGAGCCTGCCGAGATTTTTCAGGCGATCTTTGGTTTCCATCCATAAGAGGGGTTATCCACGTAAAACCAGCTGATTTAAAACCTAATCCGCATATACCGAATGTTGTAATTGAATCTGTTTTGATTGATGGCGAGCAATATTTTACCAATTCAATCCGTTTGGGAGTACCTGAAAAAATTATTGTTAGCCCGTCAAAGAGGCGTGTGGAAATTTATTTTACAAGTCTGAATCTCCGATCACCTGAGAAAGCAGGGTTTAAATATAAACTTGAAGGGTTGGATACTGATTGGACTGATGGAGGAAATGCGCGAAGTGTCAGGTATAACAATTTACCACCCGGAAGCTATAAGTTTACCGTTACTGCGTGCAATGAAGATGGTATGTGGAATGAAAAAGGAGCATCTTTAGCAATAGTTGTCGAACCACCATTTTACAGAACTGCATGGTTTATTTTATCAAGTTCGTTGTTTGTCATTGGTATTATTGCATTTACTGTACACAGAATCTCTACAAGGAAACTACAGCGTCAGATTGAAATTATGCGCCAGAAGGAGGCGCTTGAGAAAGAGAGAGCAAGAATTGCGCGTGATTTGCATGATCAACTTGGTGCCACATTGACACAAATTGCTCTACTTGGCGAACTGGCTGAAGCCGATAAAAACCTTCCCGATGAAGTCGAAACACACGCGCGTCAGATAACCCAGACTGCGCGGGAAACAACCCGGGTATTGGATGAAATTGTGTGGGCGGTAAACCCTTCAAATGACACACTCGAAAGCCTTGCTAATTATATTTGTAAATATGCACAGGAGTATCTTTCGTCCGCAAATATTGGCTTTAGAAATGAAATTCCATCGGATTTGCCTGATATACCGTTGCCGCCTGAAGTAAGACACAATCTGTATCTTGCTGTAAAAGAATCTATTACGAATATAGCGCGGCATTCAAAAGCATCTCTTGCAGCTCTTCGGTTGGAAATTAATGGAGACAAATTGGTGATAGAAATCAGAGATAATGGTATTGGAATTAGCGATTTAAATGCAGTCAAATCCAAAAAAAGAAGTGGCTTATTGAACATGGAAACCAGGATTCGTGACCTTGGTGGAGAATTTTACATAGGCAACTTACCAGAAGGCGGGACTATGGTTAAGATGGTTTTGCCATTGAATAAATTCCGCAACCATAAATAAAAAAATATCCTCAACCAAAGCCGGTTATAATTGAGAAAAAGATAGTCATAATTTTTTTATAAAGACTTAAAAATCCGACTTTTGTTCTTTTTTTGCTTTACTTTATTTTTACTCTCCTTATATTTTTCCCAAAAAGCCCGAACCAATTTAAAGCAGTGTTAGAAGTAAAATTATGTGCAATCAACCAACGAAGTGGAAAACGAGAACCGCCTATGGGTGTGTCATCTTAACTCTTTTTTTAAGCTGTGTATCTTGCAAAAAGAGTGAGACAGAAAAACCCGAAGCAGAAAAGCCCGCCCCTGCGGCATCCGTTGAAGACCACGAAAAATTCGAAGTTACCCCACCAATTAAAGCGGGTCCAAACGACCTTTACGAGGATGTTACTGAAAAATCCGGGATAAAATTTGTCCAGCAGTTTTGTGATAATCGAATTGCAAATATTATTGAATCAAACGGCTCAGGCGCAGCAATTCTTGATTATGATAACGACGGGTTGATGGACATTTATATTGTTAATCCAGGACCGCTCGATGGTGTTACCCATCATAAACCCGGAACAAAGCGCGAGCCGAACAGATTATACAAAAATCTTGGTAATGGAGTGTTTCAGGATGTTACCGAAAAAGCCGGCGTGGCTGGTTATGGCTATAGTATTGCTGTTGCGGTTGCAGATTATGATAATGATGGTTATGAGGATATATACGTAGTTAATGTCGGTAAAAATATTCTTTATAGAAATCGTGGAGATGGTACATTTGAAGATGTTACCGATAAAGCAGGGGTTGGTAATACAGGAACCGGTATCGGCGCTGTGTTTTTGGATTATGACAAAGATGGTAAACTGGATTTGTTTGTTGCGAATTATCTAACCTATGACCCGAACTATAAACTTTATTTCAATCCTGACGCGTATCCCGGTCCTCTTTCTTATAAGTCAGAGTTTAACGCCCTATACAGGAATAAAGGTGATGGGACATTTGAAGATGTAAGTGAGAAGACTGGCATTCTTCTCCAGAACCACCGGGCGATGTCAGTTATAGCGTTTGATTACGACCTTGATTGCGACCAAGATATCTATCTCTGCAATGACGCAACTCCAAATGTTCTTCTTGAGAATGATGGCAATGGAAAGTTTAAAGACTGCGCATTGAAGTTAGGTGTTGCATTTAATGCACTGGGCGAAGCTGCAGGATCGATGACAGCTGCAATAGGTGACATAAATGGCGATTTACTACCGGACATTCTTGTGTCACGGCTCGGATATGGTTCTCTTTATGTCCAGACGCCATCAAAAAATTATCAGGATAAAATGATGGCTTCCGGACTTGGACAAATAACCGCCCAGTATGTGGGATGGGGTTGTAATCTTTTAGATTTTGATAATGACGGAGACCTTGATGCATTTGTTGCAAATGGCGACGCTCACCATATGGTGGGATGGGAGAGTCTTTTGCTTGAAAATGATGGAACAGGCAAATTCACAGATGCCCACAGTAAGGGAGGGGCATATTTCAGTACAAAGATTCGTGCCCGTGGAAGCGTAGTGTTCGATTTCGATAATGACGGGAATATTGATATCCTTGTTACTGCAATGGCTGACCGGGTGTTTTTATTAAGAAATCGTAATGCCAACGGAAATAACTGGATTACACTTGATTTGCAGGGGACAAAAAGTAATCGTGATGGCTTTGGTTCAAAGATTACCCTTACAGCAGGTGGTAAAACCTATTACAGAGAGGCAATTTGCCCGGGTGCATTTCTCGGTCAGTCGGATAAACGTGTCCATTTTGGATTGGGTAAAGCCACAGTTATAGATAAAATAGAAATCAAATGGCAATCCGGCACAGTCCAAGTATTAGAAAATGTTAAACCAAACCAGATTTTGAAGATTAAAGAGCCATAATTTTGCCGTCGCCATGTGTATGGAGACGAAATTAACAAAACTCCTATTTATATTATCGCTTGTAATTGCATTAAGCGGATGCTCAGCAAATATACCTGATGGTTCTATAGTTATAACTCAGGTTCCTGTTCAGAAGGCAGATGAAAAGCAAAATAAAGACATCCTTGATGCTCTGTATCCTCCGGGCAGCCGTGTGGTTATATTGGAAAAACCGTACGAGAATGGAAAAATCAGAATAGTTTCAAAAGGATTTTATTCTGCAGGTTCACCGTATGTATCGTGGGATGGCAGAACAATTTACTTTATTGGGAAAAAAGACAGTAACTCAACATGGCAGATATATTCCGTGGTCGCAGGCGAGACTGGGATTAAACAACTGACCGATATGCAGGGAGGCGCATGCAGTCCATCGTTAATTTCCGATGGCAGCCTCTCTTTTATATCTCCTGTACCTCCATTAAAATTTTCTATCGGCACAAATAATTCATCAATATACCTGCGGACACCTTCGGGAGAAATCAAAAAACTTAGTTATTCGCCCAAACCAATTACTGATTTAACAGTTTTAAACGATGGACGAATTTTGTTTGTATCATGGGCAGGTTTCCCGTCCTCCGGGACTACGAATAGTATGGCTATATATGTGATTAATAATGATGGAACAGAAGTTACAAAATTTGCTCTTGAAAACGACGGTGCTCCATTTGTCAGAAGACCCCGAGAAATCAATGGTAAAAAAGTCGTTTTCCTTGCCTCACTAAAACCTGAATTGAATGCCTTTTCATGGGCAGAAAAAATCAGTTTAGCACGTCCATTTTTGTCCCGAACCCAGTGCTTTGCTTTTGTGAACATGCATTGCAGCAGTATTGAGAATTTAAAAGAGGGAGGGCTACTCGCTTGTTTTATGAACTACGGGGCAACAGGCAGGACTATGAAAGGGACATTTGGGGTTTATAAACTTTCCGAAGACGATAACGCTCTGCCTGCCCATTTATATGACGACCCGTCATGGCATGAAATAGAAGCTGTGCCATTGGAGAAAAGACAAAAACCAATGGGACGTATGTCTTCGGTTATGCCGGATAAAAAGACTGGTAATATCCTTTGCCTTGACGCCAACTACCATCGGAGCAATGAACCAAAACCAAAAGCCGCAAAGGTACGCGTTCTTACTCTGGATAAAGATGGTAAGGTGGATGTCCTTGGTTGGAGTGAGGTAGAAAAAGACGGTTCATTTTTAATCGAAGTTCCATGCAATACACCAATAGGATTTGAAACATGTGATTCACAGGGAAAACAGATTTACCGAGTGGAACCGTTGATTTGGGTCAGACCTGGCGAGAACCGGAGTTGTCTTGGATGTCATGAACCATATAACCGTGCCCCAAAGAATTTTCGTCCGTTAGCGGCAAACAGCGAAGCAAAGGAACTTAAACCCGAAACTATAGAGAAAAAACGTTGAGAGTATGATTACACGGACGGATAAACATGGTTATGTGATACTTGCCATGACCGTGATAATTAGCCTTGTCGGCGCCGGAATCGGAATGCGACAATGGTCGTTGTCACATGTTCGCAGATGGAGCGGTAATCATCAGATTGGTTTTACTTCATGCACTCATTGTCACTTTGTAAAAATAGAAGATTTGCCATGGGCAAAACCGAGACCGAAACACGCTTCGCCGGCTGGTATTGTCGCAAGCGCTGATGGTAAAAAACTATACATTGCCCTCGATGATTTAGATGAAATTGTTGAAGCCGATGCAGAGAATTTTTCAGTCTTGAGAAGGGTAAAAGTTGAAGGAAGACCCTTTGGGTTAACCATGAACTATTTAGGGACTAAATTGTATGTTACATGCAAGGACGCTGACCGTGTGGTGGAAATAGATACAAAGACTTTGCAAATAACCGATTCTGTGGCTGTGGGTGAAGCGCCGGTAAGCATTGCATACACTGTTATTCGCACAGGTGAAAGACTGGTAGTCGCAAATTCGCTTTCTGATAATATCTCAATCTTATCTGTAAGACCACTAACTGAGCTTTTAAGGGTAGAAGCAGGGAGAGAACCGTACGGAATTGCTGTGTCGCCCGGGGGTAACACTATTTTTGTTGCTAACCGGCTTGCAGTGGCAAAAACCCCGTTATCGGTTCCATATTCAGAATTGACTCTCATTGATATTGTTACAGGGGCGATTAAAAAACGGGCGAATTATCATTCAGCGCACCTTGCAGAGAGCATTGCGACTGTCCCAAATCGTCCATGGTCGCTTACGCCGTTAATAAAAGTCAGAAACCTTGTGCCGATTACGCAAGTGGCAAATGGATGGGTAATGTCAAGCGGTCTGGCGATTTCGGATTACGAGGGAAATATTGTTCAGGTCCCGCTTGATGAAGCCAATGATTATTTTGCTGATCCATCAGGGATAGTTGTGGATAGAAACGGAAAGTACGCTTACGTGGCATCTGGTGGAAGTGATGTTATTTCTGTAATTGACCTTGACAGGCTTGCAAACTGGTTAGAAAAAGCCGATGAAAAAACAAAGGCAGATGCCATTCAGGATCTTTCACTGTCTCCAGAATATGTTGTTAAACGTATTGACACAGGAAGAAACCCAAAACACATCGCTTTATCGCCGGATTCTAAAAAACTATTTGTGGCTGAACGGCTGGAAGACAGGATTCTTGTTATTGATACTACAAATCTAAAACCGCTCGGATATATTGTGCTTGGTGATGGTGGATTGAATGACCCTATAAGGCGTGGAGAGCGGGTTTTCACAAAAGCAGCCCATACTTTCCAGCGACAATTTTCGTGCCGCTCTTGTCATCCAGATGGCCACGTTGATGGACTTTCTTATGATTTCGATGGTGACGGGATTGGTGATAATATGCTTGATAACCGGTCTTTGCAGGGAGTCGCCGGTACTGCTCCGTTTAAGTGGAACGGGAAAAACCCATCCATTCAGGTTCAATGTGGGCCGCGTTTCGCACGCGTCTTGATGCGTACCGATCCAATCCCGCCTGCTGAACTTGAAGACCTTGCTACTTTCATACAGTCGCAACCCCCGCCGAAGTGGGAACGTCGCAGAAACAAACCTCTTACGCCTGCACAGGAAAGAGGAAGGCAAATTTTCTTTGCAACAACCACGCCAGATGGTAAACCAATCCCGAGAGAACGCCAGTGTCATACATGTCACCGCCCACCATTATACACTACTCGGTTGCCCACTTCGGTGGGAACAAAAGGACCAAGAGATACCACCGAGTTTTTCGATACACCGCACCTTCTTGGGATTGGTTATACAGCACCATACCTTCACGATGGACGCGCTAAAACACTTGAGGAAATCTGGACGGTTTATCAGACTAATGACCTCCATGGGGTTACAAGTTACATGAATAAGCACCAGTTAAACGATTTGATTGAATTTCTGAAGACACTTTAGTATTGGCGGGATTTTATTTCTAATTGTGGTTAAGGTTTAAGAAGATGATTATTGAATGCATTGGCTTCGTCATCTGAATTCTGAAGAATTTCTCGGATTTTCTTTGTGTTGACAATATGTACGCTCGAATCCCCGATTAAAACAATGCCGATGTTTTTGTGGATTGTATTTGTCCAATACGCCGTTTTTGCGCGGGTTTTTGAAAACTCAAAAGCGCATTTTTTCACATTTGCTATTGGACAATCTGTGTTTGGTTTACCCCCTTCGAGGTTTCTGTCGCCTGCAAGCAGCATTTTGACTTTTTGTTCCCTTGTATCTACACCGATAAAGTAGGAAATATTTGAATTGTAGAGTGATTTAAAATCAGAAGCCGATGTTCTTGATATATCGCTTGGACATTTCAGGATCCGCGGTGTTACTAATTCTTTTTCAAGCACCCGAAATGTTGCATAGACATTTGTTTGGGAACGCGAGCCGCCATCTTCGGGCTGAACACGCCATGGATATTTTCCGTAGTCGTTTGCGAACAACGTCAATGCGTCTCCTATTTGTTTGAGGTTATTGACGCACACAATCCTTTTTGCGCGTTCCTTTGCTGCGGAAATAGCAGGCAGTAAAAATGCGCAGAGAATAATTATTATTGCTATAACAACAAGCAATTCAATCAATGTAAACGCTTGCTTTCTCAAATTAAAAAACATTTTGTGTTAGTAACAACAATATAACGTTTTTCGGGATTTATTCAATACCAATCTGTATCGAACGTCTTGTTGCTTAAAAGTAAAAATCTGATATATTCACATAGGTTAAATACTTTTTATAAAATGGATATTATAAAGTTTGTTGTGATTCTTTTGGAAGTGCTCGTGCTATTTAATCTCCTGATTATAGTGCACGAGTTGGGGCATTTTTTAGCCGCCAGATGGAGAAAAATGTATGTTGACCGCTTTGGTGTCTGGTTCGGAAAGCCAATCTGGAAAAAGAAGATAAACGGTGTGGTCTATTCTTTGGGTTGTATTCCTGCCGGGGGATTTGTTTCAATTCCCCAGATGGCTCCAATGGAAGCAATTGAAGGTAAGGTCGAAGGGGATTTGGCAAACCTGCCACCTGCAAAACCAATCGATAAAATCATAGTTGCTCTTGCTGGTCCTCTTTTCAGTTTTCTACTTGCTATTGTTTTTGCTGTTATAGTTTGGATTATTGGCAGGCCTGTAGGAGAATCTGAAACAACCCGTGTTGTTGGATATGTGTTGAAAAATGGTCCTGCTGATAAAGCAGGGATTCTTCCCGGTGATGAAATAATTGCTGTTGATGGTAATCCGGTATCTCGCTGGAGCGGTATTGGCGATACAGTCCAGTGGCAGATTGTCAGCAGTAAGGGCGAAACTATCCGACTAACTATTAATAGAAACGGCATAATTACAAATCTTGAAGCAAAACCATATATTGAGGAAACCAAAATCTATGAACGAAAGGGACTAAGAGAACTTCAGATGTTACCAAAGGAGACACCGGTAGTTGCAAAATTATTTGAGAACAGTCCAGCTCAGCTTGCAGGTATAAAACCAAATGACATCATCCTCGAAGCAAACGGTATTCCTCTGTTAAGTCCCGCGATGCTTTCTGACATCATCATTGCCAATTCAAACAAACCAGTAGTGTTAAAAATTAAACGCGGTAATGAAGTCCTCGTTAAGGAGGTTAAACCTGTTATCCCGGAGGTTATTGCTCCAGATGCAAAAACCGCAAAGGCAATCAAAGACGAAATAAGACCAATGCTCGGTATTATCTGGGAGCAGGGGGGCTTAATGAAAACCGACAACCCGGATCCGTTAAAACAGATTCATACGAGTATAAGCGCTATGGTTAATACTATTAAAGCCGTTGCATCGCCAAAATCTGATATCAAGTTCCAGCATTTAAGTGGTCCTGTGGGAATTATACGGATTTATTACCGCTTGTTTGAAAGCGAACAGGGTTGGCGGCTTGCGATATGGTTCAGCGTCATATTAAATGTGAATCTTGCCCTTCTGAATCTGATTCCGATCCCAGTTCTTGATGGCGGTCATATTCTGATGTCATTGATAGAGATGGTAAGACGTAAACCATTTAATGTTAAAATTCTTGAAAAAATTCAGACTGCATTTGCAGCACTTATTATAGGTTATATGATTTACATTACTATCTTTGACACAAGCGAATTAGCCGGCAGGCGAAACGCAAAGATTCAATTCAAACCAAATACAGAACAAGTTCAGACCCAAGATAAAAAATGACAGATTTCTGCAGTTCTCCCTTCTATTATAAAAGAAACCCGACACGGGAAATTATTGTCGGCAATCCCAGCGACGGGGGTGTTATAATCGGCGGAGATAATCCAATCGTCACTCAATCTATGCTCACCGCCGATACTATGGATACAGAAGCATGTGTGAGACAAACGGTTGAACTTGTCAAAGCGGGTTGTCAGATTGTCCGGATAACTGCCCCTACCGTGAAAGACGCTGAAAACCTGAAAAACATAGTCGGGAGACTGCGTTCAATGGGGATTAAGGTGCCAATTGTTGCTGACATCCATTTTAAACCAGAGGCGGCAATGGAGGCGGTGAAGTGGGTCGAGGTTATACGTATCAATCCCGGAAATTATGCCGATTCAAAAAAGTTTGTACTCAAATCTTATACCGAAGAACAATATAAGGCGGCGATTGAAAGGATAGAGCAAAAGTTCGCGCCACTTGTTCAGAAATGCATCGAATTAAAACGGGCTATGCGGATAGGAGTAAATCACGGTTCTTTAAGCGACCGCATTATGAGTCGATACGGTGACACTCCTCAAGGGATGATTGAGAGCGCGCTTGAATTTGCCCGCATTGCGAGAAAATACAATTATCATAATTTCAAATTTTCAATGAAATCGAGCAACCCGAAGATAATGATTCAGTGCTACAGGTTGCTTGTAAAAGAATTAAAAAATCTGGGTGAAGACTGGAACTACCCTTTACATCTTGGTGTTACAGAAGCAGGCGAAGGAGAGGATGGCAGGATTAAAAGCGCGATTGGTATAGGTTCTTTACTTTGCGATGGTATCGGAGATACAATCCGGGTGTCGCTCACAGAGGATTCAGTCCACGAAATCCCGGTTTGCAACGAATTAATAAAACTTGTTCCCCATTTAACAATTAAACGTGAACAAATTTCTTCCGAGGTTTTATCAGAACTCGGGAGATATTCATTTCCATTTGACCCATATTCTTATAAGAGAAGAAATTCCGCCGAGGTTATTACTTCACGCGGCGTTGCGGCTGGCGGAACTAACGTTGTGCGTGTATTTGTAACCCGAGAGCAATTTGAACAGTTACCAGACAACCTGAAGAACCATCCGGACATAAAACCGGAGGGAATTTTTGAATTGGAAAAAATAATTGAGGTCAATCCGGTTGGTGAAATTGGAAATATTCCGCAGGGTGTTTTTGTTACTGTATCTGACACCACACCATTGCCGCCAATTACGGCATTTCGCCTTCTGGCAGCTAAGTTAAATGAAATGGGAATTAACAATCCGATTTTGCTTAAAGATTGCTGGGGACGGGATAATTTACCGGAAGTAGATACGCTTCTGTATTCTTCAGTGAATATTGGTTCTTTGCTTTGCGATGGCATTGGCGATGCAATAATGGTTCGCGCTGAAAAAGATGCTTCAAAGGCATTAAAATTGGCATTTAATATCCTTCAGTCAGCAGGGTGCCGTTCTTTTAAAACCGAATACGTGGCATGTCCTTCCTGTGGGAGGACGCTTTTTAATCTTCAGGAAGTTACAGCGAGGATAAAGTCACGGACTTCACATCTCAAAGGCGTAAAAATTGCAATTATGGGATGCATTGTAAACGGGCCTGGGGAGATGGCTGATGCTGATTTTGGTTATGTTGGAGGCGCGCCTGGCAAAGTTAATCTTTATGTTGGGAAAACGCCGGTCAAATTCCATGTCCCTGAATCTGAGGCAGTTGATCGTCTAATTGACCTTATTAAAGAACATGGAAAATGGACTGATCCGCCATCGGAATCCTTATAAAGCCAGTCGAGCGGAAGATCGTTATTTCCTATTTGCTAAATCATTCAAGATAAAAAAGAGGGCATTTTACAATGCCCTCTTTTTGTACTCAAAACTATCTTCTGATAATCCGTAAATTATTTAATGACAGACATTATTGCAGCAATTGCTGCGACTTTAACTATATCATCCGCTGAGCATCCACGGGAAAGGTCATGCGCAGGTTTAGCCATACCTTGGACAAGTGGTCCTAACGCCTGTGCGCCTGCAAGCCTTTCGGTTATTTTATAGCAGATATTGCCGGCATCAAGGTCGGGGAAAATCAACACGTTTGCCCTGCCACCAACAGGAGAACCTTTGCATTTTCTCTCTGCCACGCTGGGGATAAGAGCGGCATCTGCCTGCATTTCTCCGTCAATCAATACATCCGGTGCCATTTTCTTTGCAAGTTCAGTGGCTTTAACAACTTTTTCTGTGTCCGGAGACTTTGCCGAACCTTTTGTTGAGTATGAGAGCATAGCAACGCGTGGTTCTGTGCCGACAAGCTGTTTCCAAGAACGGGCGGAAGCGACTGCAATATCGGCAAGTTGTTCAGCTGTGGGCTGTTCAACCATACCGCAGTCTGCATAAAGCAATACTCCCTCATGACCCCATTTCTTGTCTGGATGAATCATCAAGAAGAAACTCGAAACTGTTCTTAACCCAGGAGCTGCTTTGATAATTTGAAGAGCTGGACGTAAATTATCTGCAGTAGTATGAGTAGCACCAGCCACGTATCCATCCACATACCCTTCTTTCAGTAGCATTGTGCCGAAATAGAGATAATCCTTTATCAGTGTCCTCGCTTGGTCGGGCGTCATTCCTTTCTCTTTTCGGTATTGATATAACTTCTCAGCAAGAGGTTCCGCATATTTCTTATCGTTCGGGGAAATTATCTCGACACCTTCAAGGTCGATTCCCCATTTTTTGGCATCGGACATTATCTTATCTTTCTCACCGACTAGGACAACGCGGCATATCTTCTCTTTCACAAGCCTTGAGGCAGCTTGGAGAGTGCGTTCATCTTCACTTTCAGGCAAAACAACCTTTTTATTAAGGGCTTTTGCCTTTTCCAAAAGTAAATCAGCAAAGTTCATATTCATAAGTTTCTTTATTTTTAGTTTTTATTTATCATTAGGAAAACACAATTCAACCATTGTCTATATTTACACATATTTTGGCATAAAATTGCAATCAAACATTTTGACTGAATGAAAAAATAAATCACAATAAAAGAAATGGGCAAAAATTTAATCAGGCTAAAGTTAATGCCTTCCGGAAAGGTTATTGAAATCCCTGCCGGCGGGCGTTTACAAGATTTTCTCTTCGAAGAAGGTGTTGAGTTTCCATGCGGTGGCAAAGGAAAATGCAAGTCGTGCAAGATAAAATTTATTGAAGGTGGATGGCAACCAAATCAAGTTGAGTTAAAAACTTTTTCACAGGAACAAATCAACGCAGGGTGGAGACTTGCGTGTCAGGGAAAACTCGAGACAGACGCAGTCATTGAGTTCCAGTTAGTTAAAGACGAAATACTTGTTGATGAAAAACCGGTTGAGTTCCGCCCACAGGAAGGTCTTGGTGTTGCGGTTGACCTTGGAACGACCACAGTTGTCGCGCAATTGCTTGACCTGAAAACAGGGGCATTGATTGATACAAAAGCGGAATTAAACAAACAAGCAAAGTATGGCGCCGATATAATGAGCAGGGTTAGTTTTGCGCTTTCTGTGGAAAATCTGAAATTGATGAAAGAGATTATTACCTCTCAGATATGGTCAATGATTCTTAAACTCTGCGAAGATTCATCACGAAGACCGATAGAAATTAAAAAAGTTGTTATTGCCGGTAATTCGGTAATGTATTACCTCTTCTGCGGATTTGATGTAAGCGACCTTGCTTATCATCCTTTTGAAGTTAAGCATTCAACGCTCCAGATATTCTCTCCACGAGAATTAAACTGGTTAGCCAACGGTAGTAGCCCTGATTTCCGGATTTTCTTTCTGCCTCCAATTGCGAGTTTTGTCGGCAGCGATATCCTATGCGGTATTGTTTCGACTAACATGCACAAAAGCAATGACATATCAATGTTGATTGACCTTGGAACAAACGGGGAAATAGTTATTGGAAATTCCAGTAGAATGCTTGTGGCTTCTACAGCAGCCGGACCTGCCTTTGAAGGAGCAAAGATTTCCTGTGGGATGCGTGCTGCAAGTGGCGCGATATCACATGTAAAGTATGAAAATGGAGTCATAAATTGCGAGGTGCTGGGCAATGGTGTTGCACGGGGTATTTGCGGGAGCGGTCTTGTTGATGCAGTTGCAGTTGCGCTTCAGATGGGTTGGATTAATAACTCAGGCAGAATAATTAAAGACTCTTCTATACCGTTGCGGAATTCCGTAAGTCTTACGCAAAATGACATCCGTGAACTCCAGCTTGCAAAGGGTGCCATTGCTGCCGGGATTATCCTTCTTGCTGCTGAATTTGGCATTTCACTTGAAGAAGTAAAGAAGGCATTTCTTGCAGGGGCATTTGGAAATTACATTAGTATTGAAAACGGCAGGAAGATAGGTTTGTTCCCTAAAGGTTTAAAAAATATAGTCCCGAGCGGAAATACTTCACTTCATGGCGCCAAATTTGTTCTATTTAATTACACGGAAAGAGATATGGAATTTTCTGAAATTAAAGAGA
>Ga0078972_1003313_pt1 | contig 40008 bp, 38 predicted proteins | sample YelNatPaOPGAMG01_FD_67568 | JGI IMG/M metagenome (GOLD analysis project Ga0078972, IMG submission 67568) | Hot spring thermophilic microbial communities from Obsidian Pool, Yellowstone National Park, USA - OP-RAMG-01 (SPADES assembly) (version 2) | ecosystem: Environmental > Aquatic > Thermal...
GGAGTTCTGGAGGCTGATGGAGGATAGGGATGTTAATGAGTTCCTGCTAACGGTCTTCGTGGAATGGGTTAGAAGGACGGCGAAAAGAAAGGTTGCGGGGTAGCAGGGGGAAGACTCCCCATTAAAACCCCCTATTTTTCCCAGCACAAGAAATGAGGGGAGGCTCTCTCATGGATGCTGTTGAGGGGTATGGGTATGGATCTGGAAGAGATACGCGAGCTGGAGGAGGAGATTAGGAGGCTGTGGGGCGAGATCCCGAGGGAGAGGCGAGAAGCTATTAAGGTGGCTCGTGCGGAGAATTTTTCGGAGGACTGTTATCAATGTCCGCGGATGCGAGTGATGAGGAGCTTGAGAGGCTGAAGGCCGCGAAGATGGCTGAGCTCCAGAAGAAGATGGCTGAGGAAGAGGAGAGGCTTAGGAGGGAAGCTGAGAGGCAGGCGGCGATGAGGATTATCCTGACCCCGGAGGCGAGGCAGAGGCTCGCAAACCTGAGGCTCGTGAAACCCGAGCTAGTTGCCCAGCTGGAGGAGCAGCTTATCCAGCTCGCGAACTCCGGAAGGGTACCATTACCGATCACCGATGAGATGCTCAAGGAGATCTTGGCAAGAATCACCTCGAAGCGCGAGATAAGGATCAGGAGACTCTAAGGCCGGAGATAATGTTTATGTTAAGCCCCAAGAGGAGCGTTAAATCTAGGGAGGAAAGCCGATGACGATCAGGACACTTGTCCTGAAGAAGAAACTGGCTAGAGCGATGAAGAAGGCCTGGCCCGTCCCAAGCTGGGTTGTAATGAGGACGAAAGGGCGAGTCAGATTCCATGTCAAGAGGAGGCATTGGAGGAGGAGCAGGATAAAGACATAGGAGGTGTGATATGATATGAGTGAGGCCCTTGAGAGGCTGTATGTGATCCCTTTAAGAGATGCCTATGAGGCATCAAGGACAAGGAGGGCTAAGAAGGCGATAAGCCTGATCAGGAAATTCGCTCAGAGGCATATGAGGGGCGGGGAAGTTAGGATCTCGAATGGTGTAAATGAGCTGATCTGGAGCCGTGGTGCCGAGAAACCTCCAAGAAAGATAACGGTCCTGATTAGAAAGGATTCTGATGGAGTTATTCACGTCATGCTTCCCGAGGAGGCTGAGGCTGGAGAGAAGGAGAAAGGCGAATAGCCGTCTCAAACACTATGTATGGTGGAATACTTATCGTTGTCTAAAGTTCGTTCAGCATCTTGAAGGCTACTTTAGCGATCTTCGCCGCTAGGAGAGGTGGAACCGCCTCACCAACCTGGTCGAATTGAGTGTTTATCCCTCCGAGGAAGATATGGTTATCCGGGAAACTCATTAGCCTAGCCTGCTCCCTCACTGTCAAGAGCCTATCCTCATACGGGTGTATGAAGCGCGATCTTCCATGAATCGTGGGGGCGATATGTTTCGGGTGAAGCCTGACCCAGTTCCTGTAAACCTTCCCCGAGGCGCCTCTAAACGTGTAGAGGGCCTCTCCCCACTTCAGCCTGCTAATCCTCCTCAACTTTATCCTCCCAATCTTAACCGGGACATGGTTCGGGATCTCACCGAATCCTCCGAGGCCTGATAATGTCTCCTCGACGTTCTTCGGCCTCTCCTCCATTCCCGAGAGATCCAGTACGATGTTCGAGATGAAGACCCTGTATCTCTTGGAGGGCACGCCGTATCGATGTGCCTCAATGAAGTTGAAGTGTGCCTCATATCCTATCCTCGCGAAAAACCTCTTGAGAAGACTTCCAAGCGGCTCCTCCACAAGCTCATGCACATTCTCCATGATGAATATCTTGGGCTTAAGCTCCTCCACGAGTCTGATGAACTCCATAACAAGCCTGCCCTGAGGGTCGCTTAGAAGCCTGTCAAGAGGATCCATTTTCCTCCTCTTATTCATGCTCGTGAATGGTTCACAAGGAGGGCCGCCGATGACGATATCAACCTCGCCGCCTAGGATATCTAGTATGAACCTGCCGCACACGCGCTTGGCATCCTCAGGGAAGACCGAGACCCAAGGAAAGTTCCGCATATATGTCTTGACTATGTGGGGGTGATTCTCTATTGCTGCTTTCACCGTTTTACCAAAGCCTAGGCTAAAGCCACCACAGCCAGCGAAGACGTCAACAACCCGTATATCCAAGCCCCTGCCTATAAAAGCAGAAGAAGGCACCTTTTTAGTCTAAGCTCTACCTCTAGAAGCATTATGCTATCCTCATTTCATACCAGAAGCTCGTGTCTTAAGCTGCTTCATGCCTTTGTTTCTTCGCTAAGCCATTCCTCGTAAATCTTTTTCACGCGCTCGGCGGCGGGCCCGGTGCCCTCAACCACACCATCCCTCGTAACCCTTATCCTATCCATGACTATGATCACGTCAGCCTCCTTGATATAGCGAACCATGTTTGGAAAGACCTTGTTAAGCCTCTCAGCGAGCTTTGATAAATCAGGCCCGGCTTCTAGCACGAAGAGACATTCTATGCTCCTGCCTGAGATGAAGACCTTGTCGTAGACGCCGCCATCCTTCTCCCTCACATCCGAGAGCCAGATGCTGTAGTCAGCCGGGTTAAGCGCCACGACAATACCCTCGAAGCACGCACCACCTGATAGAACAACTCTAACCTTCCTGCCGACCAGCGCTGAGAGCTCATCCGAGAACCTCTTGGAGATCGCTGCCGACAACCACAGCCCTCCTGAAACAAGACCCGAGAGCCCGCTCATAAGGATATAACCCGCCGAGGGTGAGATTTTAAAGGACCCAAGTCAAGTCTTTAACCGGCGCTCCGGTAGTATAGCCCGGACAAGTATACGGGCCTTTCGAGCCCGTGACCCGGGTTCAAATCCCGGCCGGAGCATCACGCTTATCTATACTCCATGATATTGTTTAACTTGATATGAGACCTAAGCCCATCTCGGAGCTTATATCATTGAAGGGTAGGAGGGCTTTGATCACCGGTGCAGCAGCCGGAATCGGCGAGGCGATTGCTTACCGGTTCGCTGAAGCTGGGGCAGATCTGGAGCTCGCGGACATTGACGAGATAGGACTGCAAAGGGTCAAAGAGATGATCACAGACTTCGACGTCGAGGTGAATACGCATGTCGTGGACTTATCTAATAGATCTGAGATTAGTAAACTATGGGAGGGGTTGAACGGCAGGGAGCCGGATATCCTCGTTAATAATGCAGGAATATATCCCTTCAAGAACTTCTTGGAGGTCGATGAGGAATTTCTTAGAAAGGTTGTCAGCATAAACTTGGATGCTGTCTTCTGGATGTGCCAAGAGATGATAAGGAGAAGACTCGATAAGGGTGGCGTGATCATAAATGTTGGGTCCATCGAGGCCATACTGCCCTTTGCCAAAGATCTCACACATTACATGATTAGTAAGGCTGGCGTAATCGCCCTCACAAGAAGCCTGGCGAAGGAATATGGCAGACACGGGTTTAGGGTTAATGCCATAGTCCCGGGAGGCATAATGACGCGAGGCGTTAAAGATACGGCCAAGCAGATCCTCAGGCTGAAGATCAAGCTCGTCGGAACAGCAATCGAGTTCATGCATAGGATCCCCCTAGGCAGGATGGGAGAGCCCGACGAAGTCGCGAGAATAGCGCTAGTCCTCGCAAGTGATCTCTCATCCTACGTAACCGGCGCAATAATTCCCGTTGACGGCGGATTTCTCTCATCCTGAAAGTAACCATTAAATCTAGGCTAGAAGGAGAATCAAAAGAGGGCCCGTAGCTCAGCCTGGCGGAGCGCCCGGCTCATAACCGGGTGGTCGTGGGTTCGAATCCCACCGGGCCCACATCATTCACCTTATCCAAGCTGTCGAATCACGCATAGGCACTGAGAAAAATGTTTATGGAAAGAGTATTGCCTAAGAACCTCAGTATTTGGTTTTTGGTATGGGCTTTAGCTCCGTGCCCGGAGGCGCGATCGCTCTCAGGTATACATCCTCGATTACCCCCCTGTTTTCCGCCGGGTTATAGAAGGCTTCAATAAGCCTGTCATAATTCATTCTCTCAATTATCGAATTGGCGATTTTAATAGCGTTCATTGTGTTCGTCAAGGCTGTCTCAACCGGGATCCTCTCAGGGTTTATATCTATTCCGAAGTACCCCCTATAGCCATACATCTTTAAGGTTAATAATGCCGACACCATCTCATTCCATCCTAAAACTCCAACATCTAGGTCTTGGTCATAGTTTCCTAGGGGCTGGCTGTTCCAGTGCGTGTGGAATAATCTCCCCTCACGCATTATCGAGGCTAGTGCTAGTGAGAGCTCTTCATAGCCCATGAAGACGTGACCAACTTCCGGGTTTAAGCCGACTATCCTATAGCCCTGCTCGAGGAGCCGCCTATTTTCCGGGTTTCTAAGCCTCCGCTCGATATAGTTTGCCAGCAGTATCCCATTCGCAGTATTCCTGTAGAGCGTGTTCCCCCTCGGCTCATAGGGCTTCGGCTCTAAGGCAACCGGCATGCCGGGAACCTCGTCTATCGCCTCGGCAAGTCCTGACTCATACCTCTCCCAAAGGTAATAGAAGTTGACCCCCAGCGGGTTCTCATACCCGTCCATCGCGCCAGTCCAGATCACTATGAATTCCGCGCCGATCTCCTTCGCTAGTTTCATTGACTCGATTGTGCGCTTGATAGATTCCCGCCTAACCGCATCTATTGGGCTCGAAAATGACCCGAACTCGAATTTCTTCTCATAGAATAGGTTCGGCGAGACCATAATTACCTTTATTCCGGTCTCCTTCTCGAGGCTCTTGTAGAGGTGGAGGTTGTCCCAGTTTATCTCATTGGGGTAATGGGCCTCCAGCCTAAATGTCTTATCAACCAATCCATTATCATACATCCATGCAACCTTGTTCAGAATATCCTCAATACTTCCTCGCTCGATATATGGTTCATGAAATCTGCCGGGCCCGGGATAGAAGAACCAGACGCCAGCTGAAAACTTCAATTCGAGCTTGAATGTTTTTAAGTGCTTCAGCAGCTCCTCCTTGCTCCTATGAATAATCTGACTACTCGTATCGATCATGTATTTTGAGGCACGATCATAATATATAAGCTTTAAAATTATAATCACAGCGTGATAATGTGGCAATAAAGCTTGGATGCTTTCCTCTCATGCTCTTGGCGGGAAATCATAAATACCCATATCAATTAATAGGTCTCCCAGAAAATTTATTTAATATGGGTTCTGGGATATTCTAAACTGGAAAATATGTCGAGCAGTGAGAATAAGGGATATCTGAGATGGTGGCTTGCATATACTCACCCATTGCAATTTTGGGAGACCGATGACTTGGAGACCGCAAGAGAGCTTATAGCTAAAAGCCCTCCAAATAAGGCGATAGAGCATCCATCCATAGTCGGATTTCTTGCGGGATATTTCCAAGCGGTTGGAGAGCTGGGTTATCTCGAGGTTGATACTTTGGAGAATAAGGTGCATGTCCCATTTATTCAGATTTCAGGAGAGAAGGAGGTCATTGATAAGATTGTCAGGCTCATGGGTGATGTTCAGGAGATAAGGGAGAAAGATAATGGACTTGAGGCGGTCTTCACAGGCCTTAGGGCGATAATATTCCTAAGAATTATCTCACCATTCCTCTTGGGAAAGGTTAGAGTGATCGCCGATGAGATCGTGAATCATGGCTATAAAATCTCAGATGCTGGAAGAGCGAGTGACCTTCTTAACAGGCTCGGGATAAAGAAGATTGAACTGGTTCAAGAGAAGCCTGTGAGAATTCTTAAGAAAATCTGTGCACGATAAGTGGCGCTTGCTAGATTATCGATCTAACGTACTCGATGCTTTCCTTAAGATCTTTTGCGGAGCATTCGAGCGATAATTCTCCATCGAATCCTGATCTCTTCAGCCTGTTAATTATCTCCTTTAGTGGAACTATGCCTTTTCCAATGGTTGTTCCGAATGGTATCCCGGTCATGCCTTTGTATTTCTCATATGTTTCTCGGTCTAGGTCCTTGAGATGAACATGTATTACCCTGTCAATCACGGCATCCAGCATCTCTATTGGATCTGTGCCGAAGAGCGTGACGTTGCCGGTATCGAAGTTAACACCGAAGTATTCGGAGAGCTCTGGGGGAACTAGATCCAATATTTTTAACATGGTCTTCGTTTGAACAGTATAGATGTTGTGAGGCTCTATCGTCACTTTTATCCCCAAGTTTTTCGCCTGTCTAAGAATTACCCGTAAATTGATCTTCATCAGCTGGAATGCCTCTTCCTCCGTAAGATAATCCGGTTTCGGGCCCTCAGATGTATTTACTATCTCTGCCCCTATCAGTTTCGCGAACCTTATTGCCTTAATCAGGTAGCATGGCCCGGCCTCACCCACCTCCATCAAATTTGCATGCGCGCTGACGCATATTATCTCAAGTCCGTAATCCGAGGCCATTTTCTTGATCTCTATCGGGTCGGATTCTAGGCTTATCGTTGGATCATAGCCATATAGTATGCTTGAAGCTTGTCCAGATATAACCTGAGGCTCGACCGAATCGAAGCCCAATTCCGATAAAACCTTCAACATATACTCGAATGACCGGCCGGTTTCTCTAAATGCATCGGAGTTACATCCGATTTTCCAGACCATGTATTCCTTATTGCAGCAGTACATATATTAGCTTTTCAAGATAGGATACATCCAATTCTCGAACCGGCCCAAAAAGTAAGCATTTCTAGTGAGGGCCTTTTTCTTTCAAGGTGGGCGTGGAAAAATATTTGGTGAGATGCGGGTTGAGATGTTTACTTGGGCTTGATTTGGACTTTTAACGCGTTTTCAAGCCTTTTTTCGGCAGTTTCTATTGCCTTCCCAACCTCATTTAATGTGAAAGTATGCGTTATTAGAGGTTTGACGTCAACGAGTTTCTTTGATATGGCGTTTAATGCATCTGGGAACGTGAATGGTGACAGCCACGCAAAGGTGAATTCTTTCTCGCCGAGCGTTGCTTCCCATAATGGTATCGAGACCCTTGATGTCGGCTCGTAGCTCGCTCCTCCGAAGAATACGACGATACTCCTAGGAGCGGTTATCTCGACCGCTATTTGGTTTGCATCAACGCTGCCGGTTGCCACAAAGACTCTATCCACACCTCTCCCATTTGTCAATTCTTTAACCTTTTCCACCGGCGACCCCGAATAGTATTTGGAGCCCCTTTCCTTGGTGTTTATCGCGTAATCCGCGCCGAGCTTCAAGCCCATCTCCAGCCTATAGTCCCTCGTGCCCATCAATATCACTGGTGATAAGCCGGATTTCTTGAGATACTGTACCACCATTAATCCTATCGGGCCAGGGCCTATTACCGCTGCCGATGCTCCTGGGATTATCCTTAGTTTCTTAATCGCGTTAAGAGCGCATGCTAGTGGCTCCGTGAAAGCCGCTTCCTCGAAGCTAACGTTCTCCGGTATCTTGTGAAGATAATCATATCTAACAGCGCAGTATTCGGCCATTCCACCGTTAACGCTTACCCCTAAAACCGTTGGCCTCTCACACATATTCGGGTAGCCTTGCTTGCATGATGGGCAGGAGCCGCAAGCCATTACCGGCTCCGCGACAACCCGGTCACCCTCCTTAAATAATCCCAGCTTCTTAGCTGTCTCTCCAAGCTCAACGATTACCCCTGAGAATTCGTGGCCTAGGATTAGTGGTGGTGGGACATCCGCTCTCCCGCGCTGATAATATGCTATATCAGATCCACAGACGCCGCAGGCCCTAACCTCGACTAAAACATCATTAACACCCAGCTTCGGGGTTGGGACTTCCTCGAGCTCAATCCTTCTAGGACCCTTGAGAACCGCTGCCTTCATCCCGCATCACCCATATTTAGCCATAAGCCTGTCTAGAAACTCCTTGCAACTCCTTGTTGCTTCCCACGCTTGATGCCAGAAGCAGAGGTCTAAGGATAACCAGCCGGAATATCCGACCTCGTTCAAGGCCCTCATAACCTCGTCAAAATCTATCACGCCTAAGCCGAATGGCGCATGCGTCGAGGTATTATGTGGATTAAGCGTGTTATCGCTGTCAATTAGGTGAACATGGCCTATGTAACCCTTAAGTCTCCTTATAAACTCGGCGGCCACCTTTGATAACGGCACATCTATTATTTCCAGCGGATATGGCTGATTCAACCCTATGCCGCAGCAGTGGGCATGGCAGGTGTCAACCATCAGCTTGAAGTTCGGGTGATTAACCTCCTTTACTATCTTGATTATCTCGCTCGGTTTATTGAACATGAAACCGGGCTCAAATTCCCAGACAAGAATTATTCCAGCATCCTCAGCAAGCTTAGCACATTTCCTAAACATCTCGATAACTCTCCTCATCGCCACATCCCAAGGAACGCCCGGAATTCCCTTTGGACCTGACACTGTATCAACCCTCATGGCCCTGATATCTAGGTCACGGCAGAAATCCAAGTTCATGACAAACATCTTCTCATACATCTTTCGCTCCTCCTCATAGTTTGACGCGATAGCATATCCACCCATATCAGCCGCATATCCACAAATCTCAAGCCCATATGATTCGGTGAGGGATTTCAGATCCCTTCTCTCCTTCTTAGTTGGATAGAGCTCTGGATGCGCATGCGGCTTGAAACCGGAGAGCTCGACGCCCTCAAACTTCAGCTCGGAGAGCATCTTAAAGACCTCCTCCAAAGTATAAGGTCTCGCAGCATATGGAGGGAACATGTATGGCCATGTCCCACATGCAAGCCTATACTTTGCCATAGTAAAATATGAAAACTAGGTAATATATAAGCGCTAGATGATGAACATCCCCAAATAACTGATCATCAATAAGATCGTGCCAAAAATGGGAGGAAATAATAATTATGATGTGACGTTCTTTTCGGAATTTACTTTACAGGAGGCTTAATGCCTGGTGGATATTTTCTTTTCAATTCTTCTATGAATTGTACAAGCCAGTTAACCGCTGCCTCGAAGACTTTTCTTCCCTTCTCGGCGCTCGCTCTAGTAGGATACCCTATTACCCCGTATTTTAATTGCTTGTATTCTGGCTGAGCGAATGTGCCCATATACCATGGAGTCTTATCTCGTATGACCTCTCCGGGAGCCGCATACCATTTGCTATCCACTAGCGGCTCCGGCGTCTCATCCTTAGCCTTACTCATGTCAACAAGTTCTGGGACAAGGTATAATCCTAGCGAGGTTTCGGTCTCCTCAGCATGCATAAACTTAGTCTCCATGGTCTCTTGTATCGCAGACTTAGCTATCTCCCATAATGTGACGCCGACAACGAAATACCCCTCTAATCCTAGCTCTTGTATAGCGACGGGTAGGGCCCATTCCTGCCCATGACAATTCAGTATTATAAACTTGTTGTACCCCGCGCATGCCGCGCCCCTGACGACATCCTTCACAAGGTTGATGAAGGTTTCAGCCCTGAGCGGGATTGTCCCAGCATAGTACCAGTGATGATAGGGGTGTGCTCCATACCATGGACACGGCAGGAGCATTATTCCGGTTTTCTCCGCCACTGCCTCCGCGATCTTTATTGCATGATAGGAATCCTCTCCAGTGGGCAAGTGCTCACCATGCTGCTCAATAGATCCAACTGGAAGCAAAGCTATATCACATTTTTTCGCATGCTCAACGATCTCAGGTCTTGTAAACTCCTGCCACCAGAGCTTCTTCTTACTTGGACTCATAGGCTAATTAGCATATGAAGCTGGTATTAAATATTCTGGACATCATAAACCGCAGAAAGAATATTGGAAAAGATAAGGGAATTGTGCTTGTTCACAATTTTCGGCTTTTAATCCTCACCAAGGCGCCTTTCATAATTATGAATACTCCATCTTTTGTTGTCACTTGTTTTCCTGGATCTGTCATCAGGTCTCTTATTATCGGCTGGCCGTCTATCGGCTCTACAATCACTTCCTCGCCGGGGTTGACTATCTTCATGCACGTTTTTTCAACCACGCCATTGACTTTGGCCACGCAGCATGCGCAAACCCCCTTGTAGCATAAGTGCTCCCCCATGAATGCTAGTGTCGGGTCGAGCTCCTCGTAAATATATTTGAGGAGCGCTAACACGCTCGTGGGGCCTTCCACAGGGACTGTATAGGTCTTGTAGTAGGGCGCTTCATCTTTCTCCGGGTCGAAGCGGAAGACCTTCACGGTAACATGCTGCATCCCTAACTCACCTCCGGGGGTAAGAGTTTCGTGTATATTGGCTTTCTAGTGAATATGTGTGGCTTACCAGCCTCCATTTTTACTATAGTCTGCACGCGCCAATTTTTGTCATCCATCTGCGGGTAGTCTTCTCTATAATGATGCCCTCTGGACTCTTTCCTAAATATCGCGCATCTGATTGCGAGCTCCGCCGTATCGAGCATTAACTCAGCCTCTATTGCCTCCATTAACGCTAGGTTAAAGCGCTTAGCATCGGGTACATAGACTCTCGGCAGCATCTTCTTCCTTAGCATCAGTATCTCGCTTAGACCCTTCTCGAGTACCTGCGCGTTCCTGATGGGTGCAAGAGCCTTTCCAACGACCTGCCTTATCTGCTTCTTTAAGGTGGCCGGGGTTATTCCATCCTCCTTCCGCCTCAGATATTTTGCTATCCTCCTCTCGGCCCTCCTGATCTGCTCCTGTGAGATAGATACCGATGTTATCTGCTTAGCTCTTAGGGCGGCATATTTCCCGGCCTGAGCTCCGAGCGTGTGTGCGGCGGCGAGCCCCATGCCTGCCAGCCTGTTGGCGCCCTGATATCCTCCAGCACTTTCACCAGCCGCATAAAGCCCTGGGATACTAGCCTCACACTTCTCATTTATATAGACTCCGCCGGATGAATAGTGGACCGCCGGCGCCACCTCTATGGGTTCCTCGACCAAATCTATCCCCGCAGCTTTCTTAATGAACTCATAATGCTTCGGAGTCATGGTTTCATAGATCTTCCTGACTTCATCCTTGCCCTTAGGTGATCTTGTGACGTCATACCATACTCCTCCATGCGGGGTTCCACGCCCCTCCCTAATGACTTGATATATTATCCTCATGGCCTCATCTCTTACTGGAAGAGGCTTTGGCAAAATTGGTTTCCAATCTTTGTCGTAAAGATTTCCATCCGTGAATTGCGGCGCCAGTAACTCGTAGAGGACCACCGTCCCCCTGACGCTTGGAGGCCAGACTAGATCTGTGCCATAAAAGTCGTTGAACTCGAGATTCACGAGCTCCGCTCCAGCCCTATAGCTCATCGCTATATGTGCTCCTGTTAGTGTTGGCGGGTTATCTGTTAAATCCCATATTCCCGTGTATCCACCGCATGCTAGAATAGTTGATTTAGCTTTTATCGCCACGATCTCCCCGCTAGATAGATCTAGGCCTATTGCCCCGGCAACTGCCCCATCACTTTTGAGAAGCTCGAATGTGAAGAAGTTATTAAGCATGGTCACGTTCTCATGTCTCGCAACCTCGGCGGCTATAATTGTGGCGACTGCATGGCCATTCTCCTCAACGAATACTGATCTTGGATATGTTTGACCCGGGAAAGGCGTCTGATAAAATCGCCCGTCCTCTGTTTTTCTGAACTTGACACCATATCTCTCTAGATCTAAGATCCTGTCGCACGCGGTGTACGCTATGACCTCTATCACGTTTTGGTTTCCGATCCATCTTCCATAAACTACTATATCTTTAAACATCTGCTCCGGCGAATCTCTGGAATCCATGCCCCTTGGACCAAAGGGGGCTTGAATGCTCCAGAGTGCACAATTTGTCGCCCCAAACCTTCCAATAATTCCACGGTCAGCGATTATCGTTTCAGCACCGTTTTCAGCCGCCTCGATAGCGGCTCTACACCCCGCTAACCCTCCACCAATAACTAAAACGTCTGTCTCTAAAATTTCTGTCATAAAGGAAAAAACACGTTGCTTTCTAATTAATGTTTTCTCTCAGTAATGCTTATGAACACTATTTTATAATAACTCTTGCTGAAGCCTTGAAATTTCACGGTAGACGTCATCTAACCTTCTCCGAACCATCCTATATATCTTGAAGATCTTCATATAGTATTCATGTCTTTTTGGATCAGGGGCTATTCGCCTCTCAATCATGAGTAGCTGTTCTACGGCTTCATTAAAATCTTTGAAAAGCCCTATACCGACGCCGGCTAATATTGCTGTTCCGAAGGAGGCGTCTTCATAAGCTGGTTTAACGAGCTCAACCCCGAAGATGTCAGAGACTATTTGGCACCATAATCTGCTTTTCGCACCTCCGCCAATTATGCTCCATTTTCTCGGCGAAACTCCCAGCTCCCTAAATATTTCTAAGGAGTCGAGTATTGAAAATGCCACGCCCTCTAGAACGGCTCTGCAGAAATGTTCCCTCCCATGGGAGCTAGTTATCCCTATGAAGCTCCCGCGAAGATCCGGATCATAGTAGGGCGCACCCTCGCCATCTAAATATGGATGATAAATCAGCACCATAGATCCTGGAGGCGCCTTTTCAGCCAGCTCATCCATTAGCTGATACGCCGACCTATTTTCCTCACGTGCTTTCAGGACCTCAGTTTGACAGAAGGTATCTCTAAACCATCTATAAGAGACTCCACATGATGTTGTAGCGGTTTTCGTGAACCAGCCTGGTGGATTATCCCTTATTGTGGGTAGGCAGTATGTTACCGTTCTGCCTCTCATATCTGGCTTGGGTAGGCTAGTTGTAACGGATATTACTCCGGCTGTTGCAAGCTTTATGAATGCATCACCATCGTTGATCGCCCCTGCAGAAATGGGCTCGGCAGAGACGTCATGGCATCCCATGATAATTGGCGTCCCTTCCGCTATCCTGAGCTCCTCCGCCGCCTTTTTAGAGACATATCCAACTAGGACATCGGAGCTCACAGGCTTTGGCAGGAGGGAGGGATCTATCCCGAATTCATCACAGATCTCACGCGACCATCTGAACTTCCTCGCATCAAAGAGCAGCGTCCCCATGGCATCCGTATAATCCGTTAAATTATCTATCTCCCCTGTTAATCTATATCTTATGTAATCCTTTGCCATCAATATCGCCCTCGTCCGTTTCCAAGTCTCCGGCTCTGATTCCATAATCCACATTAATTGTGGGAGTGTAAAGAGGGGCTGAGCCGGGTTATAGGTTATCTCGAGAATCCTTTCGCCGCCCATTCTCTCCTTTATCTCCTCAACTTGTTTAACACTCCTTTTATCCGTCCAGATTATGGATCTTCTTAATAGCTTTCCATTCTCATCTAATAGCACCGCCGCATGCGTTTGCCCATCAATTGAGAGCGCCTCTATCCTCCGGCAATCTACATCCTTCAAAACGTTCCTTACAGCATCAACCATCGAAGAATACCATTCATCCGGATCTTGTTCGGACCAAGCCGGCCTAGGATGATATGTCGTATATTCCTTGAACCCTGTTTTAGCCCATCCTCTGTTAGGATCTAGTAATGTTACTTTGCATCCTCCAGTGCCTATATCTATGCCGAGGAGCATGTTAGACACCTGAAAGATACTGCTCGCTCAGTATCTCGATTATGTCCACCGCTTTGACACCAATATTCCTAAGAGAGTCAAGGCACCTCGGGCAGGCGGTTACCACAAAGTCAACATCCCTGGAGCCCAGCCTCTCGGCGAGCATTTCAGCGACTTTCTTAGCCCAGTATTCATCGATTGGCTGCAGCAACCCACCACAGCAAAAAGCGTGATTCCTGTTGAAAGTGGTCTCCTTTAGCTCAAGTCCAGGTATCTTCTTCAAAAGCATCCTCGGAGGCTCATAAACCCCTGTTGATCTCCGGCCTAAGAAGCATGGATCATGATAGACTACCATCGCTGCAAGCCTGTCGAACTTCATAGGCTTCTCGGATAATAACTCCAGCACGTGAATGATTTCCAAGCCGCTCAGATCTATGCCCATTTTAGGATAATATATCTTGAGACTCGTATACGCTAATGGATCCGATACTATAACCCTGTTAATTCCATTCCTTCTTATCTCCTCCATCAACTTTGTTGCAAGTCTTCTAGCTTCATCTCTGAATCCAAGGATGTATAGTATGCCCCCATCAGGCGGCTCATCTCTTAGGACTTTAACCTTTATTGATAGTTTCCTGAACAATTCTATAGTTTTCTCTGCTATCTCAGCGTGGCCGCTCCTAATGTCTCCGCCAACATAATAGAGAGTGTCAGACCTTCCTTCACATACTTCCTCCATGTCAGATATTTTATCAAAGAGCCTATCTTCGGATAATCCATGGATGTTGCCATGTCTTAGAACATTCTCCCTGAGAGCCTTCACCTTTTCTGGTATCACGCCGCTGGAGGTGAGCATGTATCGCGCCTCCTCAATCCATTCAGGGGGGTTTGAGATCTTTGTCTCACACGCGATATAGCATCTTCCACAGTTGGTGCAGTTATAGAATACACCTGCGACATCCTTGTTTAACTGGATCTCCCCATTCAGTAGCTTGTAGAGGATCATAGCCTTACCCGTAGGGGTCGATTGATTCACTCTTTGAACAATTGAGATAGTGCAATAGTGCCTGCACATTAAGTAGCAAAACGTGCAGCTTCTCACCATATTCATGATCTTATCAGGGAGCTTCATCTCACTCACCTCACAAGCCCAGCTTCCCAGGATTCATTATTCCATTTGGGTCCAATACTTTCTTGATCCTCCTGAGAGTATCCATACCAATCGGCCCATGCTGTAGCTCCATGTATCTTCCCAAATCCAATCCAACTCCATGATGATCATTGATTATTCCACCCATTTGGGCCGTTATCTTGATAGCCGTCTCTATGATGTCTTCTCGAAGCTTTATGGCCTTCTCAGGATCAGCCGGCGGATCCAAGACGTAGAATCTCAAGTAGACCATTCCACCGCTTTTCGACCAGTGGGAGAAGTGGGCTGCTGTTTGCAGCTGATAATCGCCATATCTCGAATATAGCGCCTCCTTGACCGCGCGGTATATCTTCAGTAGTTTATCGAAGGTAGCGGCAACATCAATCGTCCCATATATCATGGGGAGATTTGATGAGGGTGAGAGCGGTGGATAATAGTGCCGGAACCTCTCGTTCCACCATTTTCTAGCTGGCTCATCCCCTATATAGCTCCCTCCATTCTCGAGACAGATCTCGCGGGCAATCTTCTCCTCAAGCTCAGGCATCTCCCCGAATCCATCAAAAATTAGCAGGAGGAGGGCGCCTCTAACCCCCTCAGGAGGGGTATAGGTCTTGAATTTAGATCTCATGACCTCCTCTTCATCATAAAGCCTCACCACGGCGGGTGTTACTCTACTCAGCATCTTAACCACAGACCGATAACCATCCTCAAGAGACCTGAATGAGAAAGCCGAGAAAATCCTCTTCTCCGGGAGGAGATGCAACTGGAATGTTGCCCTAGTGATTATTCCAAGCGTTCCTTCAGATCCAACGAAAAGTTGAACTAGATCTGGGCCTACTGCCCCAGTATATCTGGGCTTTACCGGTGTTCGTAGGATCTCCCCTGTTGGTAGGACTACTTCAAGGCCTAGAACCATATCCTCTATCTTACCATATTTCGTGGAGGCGACGCCCGAGGACCTCGCTGCAAGCATTCCACCAACCGTGGCAGAGAACATGGATGCGGGATAATGGCCCATAGTCAACCCCCTTTCATTCAATTTCAATTCAAGCTCATAGGATAACACGCCAGCTTCCGCGGTAACGGTCATAGCCTCCTCATTTATCTCGATATTATTCATCAGCTTCATATCCACCACGATGCCTCCATAGAGTGGTATTGTTCCACCCCAAACACCACTCCCCCCTCCATAAGGTATTACCGGGACTCGGAATTCATTAGCTACTTTCAGGATCCCAGATATCTCCTCGGCGTTCTTGGGAAATACAACAATGTCAGGGAGGGGTGCCTTAATTCTCTTAAAAGCATGGTAGAGTGTCAGCCAACCCGTATCCCCGACATAACTATGCCTGATATGCTCCTCACGATTCACCCTATCACCCAGTAAATCCCTCAATCTCTCATATACCAGATCCTTGTCAAACACATAATGAGCACGCCCTCTCCGGCCCAAGCTTGAATTACTCATGAACCCAAGGGAGGCGGCCGACTAATTTAAACATTGTTTCAATAAGATTCATATCATCACCGCGCTGGATCAGATTACATATTGAGATTTTGAGCTCCAACAATATTTAAATACATTCGCTTGAATGATAATAACATGGTGAAATTTGGAATTACGAGCTGGAACTGGGTATATCCTTTCGATCCCTCGGTAATTCCCCATGTTAAGGAAATTGGCTTCGATGGTATTGAAATACCTGTTGAAAATCCTGAACTCATGGATGTCAGGCGGATAAAAGAAGCCTTAAAGTCCCATGGAATTGCTTGCTCATCTATTTGTGCTGTCATGAGCTCTGAAAGGGATCCGACGAGCCCTGACGCAACAATACGTGAAAATGCCCTCAAATACCTCAGGTTCTGTGTTGACCTTGCCTATGAGCTGAACTGCGATATCGTGGCTGGTCCCATCTATGCCGCCGTGGGCAAATGCATCTTTGAGGATAAGGAGCTCGCCTGGAAGACCTCCGTCAGTTTAGTGAGACAGCTAGCTAAGTATGCCTTGGATAAGGGAGTGAAGCTGGGCATCGAGCCGCTCAACAGATATGAAACTAGCATGATAAATTTGGTCTCAACAGCCCTAAAATATATTGAGGATGTGAATTACCCGAACGTAGGCATACATTTTGACACATATCATGCTAATATCGAGGAGAAGTCGTTCGAGAAGGCGATAAAGATGGCGGGAAAACTTCTGCTCCACGTGCATGCTTGTGAGAATGATAGAGGGACGCCGGGCACAGGCCACATACCTTGGAATGAGGTAGCTAAAGCACTTAAGGATATAGGATATGACAGGTGGCTTGTGATAGAGACATTCCAGCCTGGAATAAAAGAGATAGCTGTTGCTGCCTCAATATGGAGACCCCTAGAGAAGGATCAGAGAACACTAGCCTCCGAGGGGCTGAAATTCCTCAAATCATTATTCAAGTGAGAATTACGCAAAAGGTAGATAAAAATAATAAGGGCGATATTTTTATTTCTATTTTGTTGATTCCCATTTTCCGGTTTCCGCCGACTTGACGATCGCGTCCATTATCTGGTTTACCCTTAGCCCGTCATAGAATGTGGCGCCCCAAGGTTCTATAGGCTTATCATTCACAACTGCGTCTATGAAGTGGTATATCTCGTGGACGAATGTATGCTCCCATCCTATTATGTGTCCATGAGGCCACCACTTGTCAATGAATGGGTGCACGCTCTCGGTTACGAGTATCGTTTTGAAGCCCCTCTTTTCCAACGGATCCTTGTTGGTGTAGACCTCTAGCTCGTTTAATCTCTCGAGGTTAAAGACTATTGAGCCCTCGCTTCCATGAATCTCTATTCTCTGGTAATTCTTTCTGCCGGCTGCAAATCTCGTGGCCTCAATGCTTCCTATTGCCCCGTTGCTGAACTTTACTATTGCTATGAAGGCATCGTCAACATCCACCTTCCCCTTCTTGGACGGGTCCTCGGGCAGCGGCCTCTCCTCGATGAATGTCTTCAGGATCCCGGTTACAGAGTCTATCTCCCCGACTAGGAAGCGAGCTAGATCAATGACGTGTGAGCCCAGGTCTCCAAGCGCGCCGCTTCCCGCTATGTCTCTTCTCAATCTCCAGACGAGTGGGAAGTTTGGATCCATGATCCATTCTTGGAGGTATACTCCCCTAAACTGGAGGATCTTTCCAATATAGCCCTCGTCTATTAGTTGTTTCGCGAACCTGATTGCTGGGACAAACCTGTAATTGAAGGCGGTCATGTGCTTTATTCCAGCCTTCTCGGCTGCGCGGTACATTTCCTCGGCCTCTTTCCCTGTTCTAGCCAGCGGCTTTTCGCAGATGATATGCTTGCCCTGCTCAGCGGCTAGTATGCAGGGATCGTGATGCATGTTGTTCGGTAATCCGTTGTCAACGATCTCAACTTCCGGATCCTTTATCAAGTCCTCCCAGCTTGTGTAATACTTCTTGTAGCCAAATCTTCTAGCGGCCTCCCTCACCTTAGCCTCCGATCTACCGAATATGGCAACAAGCTTCGGCTTAGCGGGTGGTGGATAGAAGAAGATCGGCATCTTTATGAAGGCATTAGTATGCGCTTTGCCCATGAACGCGTAGCCGAGCATTCCAACGCCAATCTCTTTTATCTCTCTTGCCTCCTCAACCTCGCCCATCCTTACGAAGCCCACTTCCTTGGGCATGCCTCACCACCACACCTTCTCAAGCCTCTTCTTTATTATCAATGGCTTCAGGAAGGCTATTGTCTTTTCTACACCGTCCTCCCTGCTCATTACTGGGTCCTCATGCTCATAGCTCAGGACATAGTCGTATCCGACCTCAGCGAATGCTGTTAAAACCCTCTTCCATGGGACCTGACCCCATCCGGGGATCCTAAACCTGAAGCCTCTATCAGGCCTCATCCACGAGCCCGTTGGGATAACGCCGGATATTCTTACATTCTCCTCAGGTAGTTCGCCATCCTTTGCATGGGCGTGATATATCCTGTCGCCGAATTTCTTTATGAATATCACGGGGTCAATCAGCTGCCAGACAAGATGGCTTGGATCAAAGTTGAAGCCTATCTCCTTTCTATAGTTCACGGCTTTAAGCATTCTCTCCGCGGTCTCTATGTTGTATGCAAGCTCCTGTGGATGAACCTCATGAGCGAACTTAACACCATTAGCGGCGAAATGGTCTAGGATCTCACCCCATCTTTCAGCGAATACGTCGAAGAACTTCTCGTAAATTTGCTCGTAGCTCGGCGGGAAGATATACCATGCTCCCCAATTAGGACATCCCACGAAGCCGTTGACAACCGGGACCTCGAGCGCGTTCGCGGCTTCCGCGGTCCTCTTCATCCTCATTATGCCATACTTAACCTTCTCCTCAGGAGTTCCCTTAAACCATATATCTGTTGACTCGTCATGTGGACCTAGCACCAGCTGGCCTTCAAGGTGGTTGGAGAGCCCGGATATTATCATGTTATATTTCTCAACCAGCCTCCGAAGCTCTCCCGCCCCACCACTCAGGACCTTATCTATGTCGAGATGATTGCTCCCTTTCCAAGCAGCAAGTTCAACCGCCTCATAGCCCAAATCCGACACGTATTTCAACACCTTCTCTAGAGGCTCCTCATTATAGAGGACCGTAAAGATCCCGATCCTCATACTCGCTCACGTAGATAATTATATACCTTGGCTCGGCTATATATTTTTCTCACATCAAGTGTGCGAATTAGTTGAATAAATGCTAGATAAAATCTAGATGATTACTTTCTCGGTCTTCTTATCAATTATTCTCACGTGCTCTGGGGATATCGTTAACCATACCTCGTCACCTTCTCCTCTTGGGAAGATTCCATCCCAGAGGGCTCTTAATGTTATATCGTTGACCCTAACTTCGACGAGAGTTGACGACCCCATGGTCTCAGTAACCTCAACCACCCCTCTCATTGCTCCAGGCTTTCTCTCCAGTGAGATATTAATGAACTGCGGTCTTACCCCTAGCGTGTATTCTCCAGTTATTTCCCCGAGCTTCTGAGCTAATAATTCGCTGAGAGGTGTTAGGTCTAGTTTCTGTCCGCCGATCTCCGCGTAAGCCTCTTCTCTTGATACATGTAGCGTCGCGTCGACGAAGTTTATCGTCGGCGTTCCTATGAAGTATGCTACGAATTTGTTGGCGGGACGATGATAAATGTTCTCTGGAGTATCAAATTGCTGGAGGATGCCGTCTTTTAGAATCGCGATCCTATCCGCTAACATCATGGCATCAAGCTGATCATGGGTTACATATATCATCGTTTGACCGAGCTCCGCGTGTATTTTCTTTATATGTCCTCTTAAAACTTCTCTAGTCTTTGAATCTAGATTGCTGAGCGGCTCATCAAATATGAATGCCCTAGCATTCCGCACTATGGCTTTCGCGATCGAGACCCTTTGGAGAAGCCCCATATCAAGCTGACCATATCTTCGGTCGAGATACTCTTTGAGCCCCAGTAGCTCAGCTGCCCACATCACCTTCTTCCTAACCTCATCGCTGCTGAGACCCTCAGCCCTAAGTGGTATAGCGATGTTCTCGTATACCGTAAGGGAGGGGTAGACTGCTGGGAACTGGAAGACCATTGCAATATTTCTTTCGGCTGGCGGTAAGTCTGTCACACGCTCCTCATCGAAGTATATGTCTCCCTCAGTTGGTGTTTCTAAGCCCGCTATCATCCTCATCATTGTGGTTTTTCCAGAGCCGCTCGGTCCCAGTAGGCATGTCAGCTCACCGTGCCGTATCACCATGCTGACCCTATTTACAGCTATGAGGTCTCCGAATCTCTTGGTCAAGTTTTCTAGCCTTATCACGGTCATGTTATCTCACCACGAAGTAGGGTGTTAACATTATGGATACACCAATAACAAAAAGTAGCACGAATGCTATTATCACAACCCACTTAACGAGGTCCTTCAGATAAGTGCTTCCATCCTCTGTTCTCTTAGGGAGATAACCGCTTAGCACGAAGATCACAGCGCCCAATGCGAGCATGTAATATCCATAAGTATATAGTGCCGGTGTGAAGGGCTGGAATACCAGTACCAGCCCTATTAGGGATAATATCGCGCCGAGCTTTTCCACTTTGCCCACCTTCACCTTCATAGGACCACCTCCTCCGTTTTCGGATCTATTATATGGATCCTCTGCTTATTTATCTTAAGCCAGACCTCTTCACCATATCTTACGTTTATGAATCCTTTGACGAGAACCCTGATCTCATTTCCCCCAGCATCGCATAGTACTATGGTTTCATGTCCGAGGGGCTCTGCCACGAGAGCCTTTGCTCGTAATGCATCGGCCTGTCTTTCTCGCGAGATTATGATTTCCTCGGGTCTTATGGCTAGGGCGACTTTATCGCCTGAAAGCCTGTTAACCCAGTCCCCAGCTATATCTGAGAGGTCTATGGTTATTCCCCCCTCTTGGAATATTATTGATTCATTCTCAATTCTTAGGTTTCCCTCTATGATGTTTATGGGTGGGCTGCCGACGAATGTTGCCACAAACTTGTTTACGGGGTGATAATATATCTCCTGCGGGGTGCCATATTGTATTACCTTGCCATCTTTGATTACCGCGATCTTCTCACCTACTGCTAGGGCTTCTAGGTAATCTGGTGTCGCGTAGATTATCGTCTGCTGGAGCTCCCTACACAGCCTCTTAAACTCGTATATCATCTCCTCTCGCAGTTTCGCGTCTAAGTTGCTTATTGGTTCGTCCAGCAGGAAGACTTTTGGCTCTCTTACTAAAGTTCTCGCGAGCGCGACTCGTTGCATCTCTCCGCCGCTTAGCGTTGATGGGTCTTTCCTATCGAGCAGGTGGCTTATTCTAAGTTTTTCGGCAACTTCCTTAACGCGCCTATCGATCTCCGGCTTGCTTAAGCCCCTTTCTTTAAGCGGGTATGCTATATTGTCGTATACGCTTAGGTGCGGGTATAGGGCGTATGTTTGGAAGAATAGGGCGACGTTTCTCTCCCATGGTGGGATTGCTGTAATAGGCTCATCGTCGAATAGTATCTCACCTTCATCGGGGGCTAGGACGCCTGCAATGCATTTCAGGGTGGTGGTTTTGCCTGCCCCTGTTGGACCTAGGAGAACTACCAGCGACTTGTTCGGCACTTCTAGGTTCAGCTTATCCACGGCTATAAATCTACCATATCTCTTCGTCAGGTTCCTTATAGTTACTTTCACCATGTTTAGACACCTCTAACGGTTCCGAACGTCATTCCTCTTAGGAGGTATTTCTGTAATAGGAATATGAGTATTATGGCTGGCAGTACGTAAAGCGTTTCCAGCGCCGCTATTAGGCCCCAGTTTATTCCTACCTCACCCCTTGTGCTCGCTATCGCCACCGGGACCGTTCTGACAGATCTCTCCGTCAGGAGCATGGCGAATAAGAACTCGTTCCAGACATTTATTATCAGGAAGCCGACGGTGGCTGCTAGGCCGACAACGACCTGTGGTAACGCAATCTTGTAGAATATCTTTATCGGCCTTGTTCCATCCACCATCGCCGCCTGCTCTATGTCTCTTGGGATCTCATCAAAGAAGCTCTTCATCATCCAAACGGCGAATGGGAGGTTAAACATCGTGTATAATAAAATCAACCCAATGTGAGTACTATAGAGCCCTAGAGCCTTGTAGAAGAAGTATATCGGTATAGCAACCACTATTGCGGGCAGCATTCTTGTAGATAGTATGAAGAACATGAGCGTGTCCGTGCCCCTCGGCCTATATCTAGAGAAGCTATATGCTGCTAGGGTCCCTATGATTAGGGCGAGTATTATGCTACCGCTCGTGACGATCGCGCTATTGTAGAAGAATATCTCCGCCCCTGTCGCAAGCTCCAACTCCCATCCAGTTATAGCCTCTATCTCCGTCTGCCTCTTCAGGAATATGTCTATAAAGTTTCTTGAGGTTGGTTCCCAGATGAATAGTGGCGGCCATGAGAATGCCTGGGCTCGAGTTTTGAAGGCCGTCGCTATCATCCAGAATATCGGGAATATAAATACTATGCAGACCACGATGACTGCTAGGTAGAGTAGCGCTCGCTTGACGGGCGATCTTCTACGCACCATTCGGCTAGTAATAGCCATTTTTACTCACCCACCCTCCTAGCCATCCTGAGGTATAGGTTCGTCAGTAATATAACTATCACTAAAACTATAAACGCGAGGGCTGTTGCTTCCCCGGTTCTGAAGTACTTGAATGCAACCCTATACAATGTTATTGATATTAGCTCTGTCTGGGTTCCAGGTCCTCCCTCTGTTAACGCGAAAACAGTGTCGAATGTCCTGAAGGCGTCCATCGTCCTAAAGAGGAGAGCCAGCATTACTAGTGGGCGTATCGTCGGCCATATGACAACCCTGAACCTGTTAAGCCAGCTCAGCCTATCTATTTCTGCCGATTCTAAGAGATGTTTTGGCACAGCTTCGAGGCCGGCTAATATAAATAGCATCATGAACGGCGTCCATTGCCATGCGTCTAGAAGAACTACAGCGAGCATGGCATAATCTTTTGTCATGTTTATTTTCATGCCTGTTAGAGCCCAGACTAAGTATGTGAATATGCCGAAGGTAGCATCATAAATATACTTGAAGAATATTCCTGCCGCTATTGGGGCGATGAGTAGGGGCATAGTGACGAGCGTTATGGCGAGCCTTCTACCCCTAAATTCTTGGTAGAAGAGTAATGCTAGGCCGAAACCTAGAATGAACTCTAGCGAGACTGTAGATACCACGAATGTGGCGGTAGTTACGAATCTCTCCCAAGTAAATGGATCACTTAACAGTTTAATGTAATTGTCCAGTCCCACGAATATAGGCTCCCCGCCCCTTAAGACATTATACCTATAGAAGCTTAATCCAAGAGCCCATACAAGTGGGAATATAACTAAGAAGAATACAATAGCTAATGCAGGGATAATCAAAATAATGGGGAACAATTTTTCGGATCTGTCGTGCATCGTATCCCCCCGTCAGCCGTCCTGTAATCCGTTAAAAAAGAAGAAAGTAGTGGTTATTAAGTTATCTCTTCTTTTACTTCTACTTCTTCTTTGGTTTTCCTACCTCGCTTGCTGGTTCACCTGCTCTGACGACGTCTAGCGGGGACTTCACATCAGGCGGGTACCTTAATTCTGGCGGATATCTATCTGGATAACCGTCTTCTTTAATTATTTCTGCATGCCTCTTAGCTAGTCTGTCTAGTGCCGTCTTCGGGTCCTGCTGTCCAGCAAGACAGGCATGGATCTCCTCTTGGAGAGCTTGGAGCAACTCCGCGTAGGTTGGCACATTCCAGAAGTCTAGCTGGAATGGTATCGAATCTGCATATGCCCTGTTGTATGGTGTCAAGGTCTTGAACCAGTCGGTGTTGATTATGTCCTTGATGCAGACTCCACCTCCACCCTCAGCCCACATCCTCTGCTGCTCCGGTTCGAACCAGAACTTTACAAATTCTAGGGCTATCTCCTTGTAGTCACTATAGGCATTGATGCACATGGGCTGTCCTCCAATGTTCGCGTATCTTCTGAACTTGCCATCATCCTCAGAGCGGTGTCCGGGGAGCGGTACCACGAAGATCTTGTCATAGACTTTGGATGCTGAGGGGTCGAATAGGCTTGGCTGGAATCCGACCCAATTTGTTATCATGAAGACCCTGCCGGCCTGCATTACTGCATTGCATTGATCGAACCATAGCTCCAAGTAGTTTGGCGGGCTATACGGTATTAGGGATCTATAGAACTCCAGCGCCTTAAGTGCCCGCTCACTGTTGAGAATGCCCTCAACTTGCCCGGTTACTGGATCCCACCAATATTCTCCCCATGTGTAGAGTATTGTTCCAAAGAGACAAGCAAGAGCATCATACTCCTTGGACATGTGTACGGCTATTCCATAGAAGTCCTCTTCAAGGCGTTTTCCAGCTATCTCATCTCCAGCTTTTCTGGTGAAGAACTTAGCCATGTCCCTTAGCTGGGTCCAATCCACCTGCGCCGGGAACCAGTCCTCATATTTGTCGGTGGGCAGGTCGTATCCAAATTGCGCCTTGAAGTTCTCCCTCTCGCCGGGGTGCATGAGTATATCTCTCCTCACTACTAGCGCGATTACGTCACCTTCATGTCCGAATCCAACGATGTTGTTGCGGTTGCCCTGTGGATAGGTCATGTAATAGTTGACTAGCGACTCGTCAAACCTGTTGAGTAGCTGCTGTAGCTCTGGGTCTTTCTCTATGATCGGGTTCATTCTGAGAATGTGTCCTCCAACATATAGCTCTCCGAGCCACTGGCTATCGGAGATCAGGAGCGTGGGCTCCTTTGACTTCGCCGCTAGAGTTGTAGTTATCCTGTCATGTATTACTCCCCATGGAATTAGGTCCATCTTCACGGCGACGGCTTTACCGAGCTTTCTAGCGGACCACTCGGGGAACTTCTCGGCTATGAGGCCCGTTAGCCTCCCAGGAAGCCACTCCGGGGAGGCAAATGTTATCGTTATCTCCGGCTTTATCTCAGTTGGCGGAGCCCCAGCCGTCACGGTCCTAGTAATAGTTTGAGTTACAGTTTGAGTCTGAGTCACTGTAGCAGCGCCAGCAGTCACGGTCTTAGTCTCTGTTACGGTCGCGGCCCCAACTGTAGAGGTCACGGTCTTAGTCTCGGTCACAGTCTCCCTGCCCGGCGCCGCAGCCGAGCCCGCCAAGTATCCGCCCACACCTGCAACTACTCCGGCGACAACAGCGCTTATAGCAACCTTGCCAGCGGTAGATAATGCCTCACGCCTGCTCAGCTTTTTTGCTAGAATATTCTTTCTGCTGTTCATATTCTCAGCAAGTTATGGAAGAGTTCGGAGCTATATAAATTTTGCTTAATGAAAAAATGAGAATATTTCTTGAACTTTTAAACCTAACGCTATGCGTGCTGCACGGTTATCCCAGCACTCTCAGGCGAAAATATGGAGGTTGTGAGTGTTGCCCCGGTCTTTATCTTCCTTTCTTGGCGTATAGCTGGAATGATAGTGTGAATATTTTCACGGCTCCGGTTGCGTCTCTTTGGTCGAATCCTGTTGCTCTTAGGCTTCTTATTTCGGGAGCGAATAGTGAGTCGGGTGAGTCTCTCTCTATTATCCTGAAGAATCCCTTCTCCAGCCGTATGGTTATCGTGCCGTTAACGTATTTTTGGGTTGAGTCTATGAAGGCGTCTAAATCTTTTCTCAGCGGGTGGAGCCACTGGGCGTTGTATACGAGGTAGGACCACTGGAGGTCGGCCATCCGCTTGAACATCAGCTGCTCCCTTGTTAGTGTTAGGTGTTCTAGGTCCGCGTGGGCTGCTAGGAGGACCATGGCCGCGGGGGCTTCATATATCTCCCTTGATTTGAATCCTATCATGCCGTCCTCGAGTATGTCGATCTTGCCTATCCCGTATTCTCCGACGATGTAGTTTAGGTCTATTATCATCTTGACCGGGTCCTTGATTCCATCTACCTCGACGGGAACCCCGTTCTTGAAGGTTATTGCTAGGTCTCGCGGCTTATCGGGCGCCTCGCTCAAGGGCTTAACCCAGTAGTATTCCTCGTCCGGGCACTGGGTCTTGAGATCTGTGAACTGGCCGCTTCCAATCGAGTGGGACCAGAGGTTCACGTCCCCGCCGATCTTGCCCTTCGCCCTCTTCTTGGGATCTATGCCGTATTTTCTCAGCATCTCCTCCTCCTGATCCCTTGTCAAGTTGAGCTCTCTAACAGGGGCTATTATCTGGAGGTGGGGTGCGACGTATTTGGCCGCGGTCTCGATCCTGAACTGGTCATTGCCCTTGCCCGTGCAGCCGTGGGCCAGATACTCTATGCCCTCCTCAACTGCTATCTTGGCAGCCTTCATCCCAACAAGTATCCGCGTCATCGATGTACCCATCGGGTATCCCTCCCAGCTACCATTCGCCTTTATGCATCGGTGCACCATCTCCTTGACGAACTCCTCCTTCGCATCGATTAGCCTGAGATCTATCGCTATCTTCTCGGCCCGCTCCTTTGCCAAGGCTATCTCCTCATCACCCTGGCCTACATCCAAACAGACCCCGACAACCTCATCGAACTTATAATGCTCTCGAAGCAGGATCGCTATCAGAGTCGAGTCCAATCCTCCCGAATATGCCAAAACAACCCTCTTGCCCGCCATGTCCTCGGAAGGGTTTAGATTTATCAGCTATTAATAAGGATATATTGAAAAATCTTCAATTTTTTATGATCTTTTTCAAAGATTCTTCGAAAAATTGTCTTGCTTGCAAAAGATTCTTCTCGGCGCTTTTGAGACCTGCCCATGCCCGGGTAAGCATCTCGCGCCGCTTCTCGATCATTTTCCTGACCTCCTTGGGGCTTGCGGAGCCTACCGTCATCCTCTGCCCCGGTATCTCCATGGCGTTTATGGCTTTCTCTAGGATTGTGGGCGGCAGGGCTATGCTTTTGCCGAGCACGCGGCTGGCGGCTGCTGACAGCTCCTCCGGCGTCAACGTTCTCAGCGCTCTACCCTGCTCATGAAGGGTCTTCACTATGGAGCCAACTAGCTTGTGCGCCTCCCTGAGGGAGAGGCCTGCATGTTTTATCAACGCCTCGGTCAACTCGATCGCCGGCGCATAGCTCTGTTCGATTACCTCGACAATCCTTTCCCTCTTAAACCTGATTGAACTTATCATCTTTGCCATTATGTTGAGGGAGTTTCTTGCCTCCTTGAGCGCCATCCAGATTAGCGGCTTGCCCTCCTGCATATCCCGATCATATCCCGTCGGCAGCCCTTTCATTAGTGATAGGGAGCCTGTTAGGAGGCCGATCACCTTCGCCGTCTTCGCCCTGAGAAGCTCTAGGATGCACGGGTTCTTCTTGTGGGGCATAACGCTGGATGGTGAGGCGAGGCTATCCGGGAGCTCTACATAGTCGAACTCGCTCGTGGACCATATTATCAGGTCCTCCGCAATCCTGCTCAGGTTTACCATCATTATGGCGACGACTGATAATGCTTCTAGAGCAAAGTCCCTAGAGCTGACCGCGTCGACGGAATTCTCTACTAAGCCATCAAATCCGAGGAGGCGCGCAACAAGCTCCCTGTTTAGTGGTAATGTGGATCCGGCGACCGCGCATGCCCCCAGCGGAGACATGTTCGTCCTCCGATAACACCCCTCCAGCCTCTCGATGTCTCTTAGCAGGTGATCTAGGTGGGATAGGAGATATTGGGAGACGTATCCGATCTGGGCGTGCTGTAGGTGGGTGTAGTGGATTATAGGCGTCTCAAGTTCCTTCTCGGCTCTCGAGAGGAGCTCATCGGCCAGCTTGAGCGCGGCCTCCCAGATCTCGAAGAGGAGACGCCTAGTTCTCAGCCTTATGTCGAGGGCTATCTGATCATTTCTAGACCTGCCGGTGTGTAGTTTTCCGCCGATCTCGATGCCCAGCCTCTCTATTACCTTTGACTCGATGAACTCGTGAACGTCCTCGTAATCCCCCTCGAGCCTCAGCTCGCCTTGGATGGCCTTCTCCCCAAGTTCCTCCAGCACTGAGAGAATCTTCGCCGCGTCATCCCTCGGGATTATACCCTGCTCGCAGAGCATGATAACATGCGCCATCGTCCCCTCGATATCATCTAGGAGTATCTCCTGATCCTCGGCAAGTGATGAAAGATAGGATAACGCCTCCTCATCCATTTTTTCGAGCCTTGACCTGTAGAGACCGCCGCCCACGCCCATACACGGTCACCGCATAAGGTTCAACCTTCTAGATAGCCATTATTCCTCGAGCTCTAGGCCATCGCGCTTATGCGTGTGGAGCACTATCGAGGTCACGGCGCTCTTCACACCCGGTATCTTTAGGACCCTATCCTTCAGGAAGTTCCTGAACTCGCTGATCCCAGGGGTCGCGACGACCGCGATTATGTCGAATTCCCCAGTCACCTCATAGACGTCAATAACCTCAGGAAGCTTGCTCAGCTCCTTGCAGACATTTTCCAGTCGGCTGGACTCCACGAAGACATGTATAAACGCCTTGATACCGGAACGCTCAATATACGTCACGCCTCATCCCCCTCTCCAGGAATCTTGACCGCAACCCCTTAACTTCTTCCTAGCCTCCCTCGCTAGCCTTATTCAGAGGTTGTGCTGATCTAGGGAGTATTAAGTATTTGCGACTTATTCCGCTATCCTCTTTAGGAGCATTATCTTCCCGGGATGTCTGAGCATTAGCGAGTGAACCTTCTCGTCGAAGCCCTTCTCGAAGTAAGCCTTATCGAACCCCCGGACAATATATGCTAGGAAGTCCACATCGCTTCTCCCTACCTCCTCCTCCAGGATCCTTTCCAAGTCGCCGACCCTTACATCATATTCAGCGTCATAACCCATTGATCTGAGCTCCTTGGCGAGGTCTGCAAGTGTTTTCTCGGTCTCCTTTCTCGCTGCCCTGATCTCAGCCTCTTCCCGGCCGCTGGCCATGATCCCCGGCATATCTATTATGCTGAGGAGCTTTATGCTGAAGCGTTTATCAAGCGCCCTCTCAATAGATTTCTTTATCACCTCCGGGTCATCATATGGCCTGACCAAGACTGCGACGCGCATCCTATAGCCGGCTGGCAGGACCATGTTCTTTTCCTCCCTCCCTATGATCGGCTTTTTGGATAACTTTCTGAAGGCTATGTAGAGGGCGATGCCGGCCGCCATCCATATGAAGCCAAAGAGCCTTCCAGCGGGATGCAGCAGGACTACTAGGATCCAGATTGCGGTCGTCCCAACTAGGCCGAGCAGCCCCACTATCGGTATCTCAATTGCATATTCGCCCTTACCCTTCAACTTTATTGAAAATGGCATCTTCCATGGCCTGTAAACTTCTCGCTCTCTAATCCTGAGAAGTAGGAGGCTTATCATCAAGAACATATAGCTTAATGAGCCGCCGAAGTTATATAGACTGGCGAGGAAGGGGATATTGCCGGGCAAGGTTAGCAGGAGACCGATAATCCCGAAGACGATTATCGTCCTCACCGGGGTCCTGAATTTTGGGTGAATATGATAAAACCATCTTGGAATAAGGTAGAATTTTCCCATACTTGCCGTGAGACGTGAAACACCTATCAGCCCAGTGTTCGCGGATGCTAAGCAGAGGACGAACGCCGCGAGGGCGACAAGTATTGAGAACTGTTCGCCAATCACTGGGAACCTGCTAACCAGCACCGCGACCGGGTTCTCGTATGATGAGCCGAGCACCTGCCAATCCAGAACACCTATAGAGAGCACGCTAAACGATAGGACGAAAAGTATCACGGCTAAGACGCATAGCTTCGCCGCCCTTGGAATCCATTTATACGGTCTCTTTGTCTCTTCAGCGGCCTGAGCTATGGACTCTATCCCTATGAAGGACGCCATGGCAAGCGTTAGCCCATATAGAAAGTTGTTCAAGCTTGTGTCCAGGAAATTGAAGTACTCGACTTCAGGAAGGTGCTTTGGATTTCCAAGTTGTATCAGCTGGCTTAGGAAGAGGTTAGCATCAAATTTCGTGAGGAACCCCACGGCAAGTATTGAGACCTGAACTGTAAGACCTATTATCACGAGACTGGAGGTCAAGCTGGCTGAGTACTTTATCCCCACATAGTTTATCGCGATTAGGAATATTACTAGCAGGGAGGCAATCAGTCCGAGGCTACTAATTTTTAAGCCGGGATAAATCTCGATCGAAAATTCCCTTATCCATGCAAAGAGGTATTTCAGGTATCCAGAGGCGGCGGTTGCGAAAAGGGAAAGGTCAAGCACGTAATCGAGCATTATCGCCCAGCCGGCCACGAAACTTAATAGCGTGTTTGAGGCCCTCAGTGCGTACACGTGAACTCCCCCAGCATAGGGGTATGTTGGGGCGAGTTCTGCATATGCTAAGCCAACCGAGAGGTAGGTTATAGCTGCGACTAGGAAGGCAAGGGGCGCTGCTCCTCCGGCATAAAGGGTAACTATACCAAGGGCTATGAGTATGTCCGCGCCCACGTCTCCATAGCCCATAGCGAAGGAGCCGAACCAGCCAACCTCACGCTTAAGCCTAACCTCTCCACTCAACCCTCTCAAAATCGGTAATAGATGAAGAAGCCCGCCTTAATAGCCTAATCTCAGAGAAAGGTCAGATCTCATTACTGGGAGAGAGGTCAGGGAATTAGCGCCAATTATCACAAAAAGACATATTATCACAAGATTTCTGTAAATTGTTTAGTAAGCGAGATGGGGCTTGTGGGTGATCAATTTTTGTCGCATGCTATATATACTGGTTAATTGATGGTAATGCTTAATTCAGCCATGGATGATGTGGTGATTATCTCTGCCGGCCTCTCTGTGCTCGCGTTTATTTCGGGCATGCTTGGCCTTGGGGTGGCATTCGCGGCAATACCATTCCTAGGCATATTTATCCCAGATCTTGTGCATCAGGTTCAGCCCCTCAGCCTGCTGTTAAATGGGGTCACCGCTCTGCTCGCTACGTTGGGCTTCGCTAGAAGCGGGTTGGTTGACTGGAAGAAGGCGGCGATACTGGCAGCTGTAACAACTAGCTTCGCGCCAGTCGGCGCACTACTCGTCCAGTTCGTGGAACAGCGATATGTCTGGCTAATCTACTTCGCAGCGGTGCTCTATCTCGCATATCGGTTATTCAGACCAGTGGCCGCCTCATCCCGCCGTGAGAACTTCAGGGTGGCAGTCCTCCTCGCAATCCCCATATCTATACTCAGCGGGTTTCTGGGGGTTGGCCCAGGATTCCTGCTGATGCCCACGCTGATAATTCTCGGGCATGATCCGAAGAAGGCGGCTGGGATAAACGCCTTCGCCGTAACCCCTCCATCATTCTCCTCACTCATCCCGCATATCGGCACGGCTAAATGGGATCCCGGGCTAATGATACCCCTCCTGATCGCCGGATCCATGGCCTCCTTCGCCGGCGCCAGGGTTGCGAGCACCCGTATCTCAAGCGCTAGGCTAAGGCAGATATTCGGGCTGCTCATTGTAGCGGTAACACTATACAAGCTCTACACGCTGATTGCCTGACATAATCTAGAAAGGTCCTAAACGATGCTTAACATCACCACATCCTAATACATATCGATGATCTGGACGATATGGCTTTGGCCAGGCCCTACTCTAAAGTTTATTTAACTAGGACTTTATCTGGGTTAGAGATAGAACATGTTCTCCCTGAGATTTTAAGAGCTCTTCAACGCGTTTTAATGAAACACCTGTCGTTGTTCCTATAGACCCGACGCATGCGGTATCAGCGGCTTGGGCAAATAAGAGCATTTCAATAAGCTCATCATGCTTTAAGTTGCTTAATCCGCTTCTTCTAATCTCCTTTTCATAGATTTTTCAGAAGACCTGCGCAGAATGCATCACCAGCACCAGTTGGATCTATGACATCCACCTTAAACCCCGGCTGTTGCACGTATTTCCCCATGTGGAGGGCGATCACTCCAGCCTCACCGTCGGTGACTATTGGCAGTCGCACATCCAAGTCATGCAGTTTCCTAAGGCCTTCTTCAACATTATCATACACAGTAATGCTTCTTAACTCACTAGTGTTCACGTGTAATATGTCACATGTTTCAATGCATTATAGATGAAGTCCCAGCTCTTGCCATAGGGTCTAGTGACATTCATGAAGGTCACCATCTCTTCACGACTATCTGAGAGGGTTCTCATGCGCTGTATTCTGGTCTAAGCCCTGCAAAGAGCCGCACTACACTATAGCCTAATCTAAATCTTTAAACATGTAGATTATGGTTTTTTCTCCCACATCAGCATCTCCCATTCATAGGGCATTATCGCTAATCTCCCTTTTCAACATTTCATGGTGATTGAGGAAACTGAATTTCGTGATGAAACTTCTCCGGAAATAATTTTGATGCTATAAGCTATGAGAAATGAATGTTGAAGAATCGTTCTTGTTCCTCGGTTTATTGTGGACCGGGCGGGATTTGAACCCGCGACCTCCCGCGTGCGAGGCGGGCGCTTGTGGGGCCTAAAAAGCTCTCCCAGGCTGAGCTACCGGCCCCGTTAGCTTTTTCTCTGTTATGCAGTATTTTAGAATTTCCTAGATTCTGAAATATTAATATCCGCCGCTTCGAGTTTTTAGTGATGATATTTGCGGTTGGCGAAGTCTTGATTGATTTTATTGCTGTTGAGGAGACTGACTTAAAGGATGTGAGGACTTTTGAGAAGCATCCCGGCGGCGCTCCAGCGAACATGGTTGTGGGCTTGAGGAGGCTGAATGTGCCCTCAGGGCTAATAAGCAAGGTTGGAAAGGATGCTTTCGGAGAGTTTCTGGTTGAGAGGCTTAGGGAGGAGGGTGTTGATACTAGGTACGTTATCTATGATGATGAGAGGAATACGGGTGTTGTCTTCGTGCAGCTTAAGCAGGCTGAGCCGAGTTTCCTACTCTACGACCATGTAGCCTACTTCAATCTCAGGCTTGATGATGTGGATAAGTCGTTCTTAGACGAGGCTGATCTGCTGCATTTTGGTGGTGTCCTCTTGGCTAGGGAGCCTAGTAGGTCGACAAGCCTAGAGCTAGCGCGGATGGCGAGGAGCCGGGGCATTCCGACGAGCTTCGACGTGAATATTAGGCCCAATCTTTGGGTGGGTAGGATGAATGAGCTTGTAAGCTGTATGGAAAGGGCACTAAAGCAAGCTGACATAGTTAAGCTCGGGAGGGGGGAGAGAAGACTGCTCGAGGATTATGGCATCGATATAATGGACTTTAATATAAAGCTGATCGCCATAACGAAGGGCGCTGAGGGTAGTGAATTAATACATGAGGGCCGGGCGGTGAGCATACCGGCATACAGGGTTGAAGCTGTTGATCCAACGGGTGCGGGCGATGCATATATGGCCGCGCTCCTCGCCGCGCTCTACTCCATGGGGAAGCTGGAGGATATCGTGCTTAGTGAGGAGGAGCTTAGGCTTGCTGGGAGGTTCGCGAACATCGTGGCCGCACTCTCGACAACAAAGAGGGGAGCGTGGAGCACGCCACGCGTGGAATCACTTCAAGAAATCCCAGAGATAAGACCGATAGCCGAGAGGCTCATGGCGCTCAGGTGATCCCTAATCCCATTGCCTTATCAGGGCTTCTTTGATTAAGGCGTTTGGGGTAGTAATATTAATACTGGGGCTGGATTTGTTAACGCGGGTCTCATGCCGTCTTTCCCCGAGATGCTGCGAAGCGCTCTGAGCAAGTTCAGGTCGGCCGCGACCGTGGATAGGAGGACTGTTGAGGAGCTTATCAGGGATATTCAAAGAGCTCTCTTGATCGCCGACGTCAATGTGGAGCTTGTTAAGAGGATCTCGGATAGGATTAGGGAAAGGGCTTTCTTGGGTGAGCTTCCGCCCGGGATTTCAAGGAGGGACTACGTGATTAAGGTCGTCTATGATGAGCTTGTAAGGCTTCTCGGCGAGAAGCCTGCCGAGATAAGGATCAACAAGAGGCCGTATGTCATAATGGCTGTCGGGATACAGGGAACCGGGAAGACCACGAGTATCGCGAAGATAGCATATTATCTCAAGAAGATGGGTTACAGGGTTGCGGTCATCTGTGCCGACACGTATAGGCCTGGAGCATATGAGCAGCTTAAGCAGCTCCTTGATGGAAGGGATATCCCCGTCTTTCATGAGGGCTCCGATGTCGTTGAGATCGCGAGGAATGGTGTGAAGCGTTTCTCTGAGGAGGGCTATGATGTTATCCTGATAGATACTGCTGGGAGGCATAAGAGCCAAGAGGATCTCATGAGGGAGATGAGGGTCCTTCAGGAGAGCATTAAGCCCGATGAGGTGATGCTCATAATTGATGCCACGATAGGCCAGGCTGCTGGGGAGCATGCTAGGGCTTTTCACCAGGCGGCTCCCGTCGGGTCAATAGTCTTGACGAAGATGGATACTTCGGCTAGGGGTGGAGGGGCATTATCAGCGATCGCAGAGACAGGTGCTAAGATAAAGTTCATCGGGACGGGGGAGAAGCTGGAGGATATCGAGCTCTTTAACCCGAAGGGGTATGTGGGTAGGCTTCTCGGCATAGGTGACTTGGAGGGGTTGCTCGAGAGGATTAGGCTCGCTGAAGTCGAGGTGAGCGAGGAGTGCGCGAAGAAGATGCTCCGGGGAGAGTTCACGCTCGAGGAATTCGTCAAGCAGTTGAAGGAGGTTAGAAAGATGGGACCCCTTTCGAAACTTCTATCAAGGCTTCCGCTGCCCGGGCTCCCCGACATCCCTCAAGACGCCCTCAAGGAGGCGGAGGAGAAGATCGAGAAGTGGTGGGCGATAATACAGTCCATGACGCTGGAGGAGAGGAGGGACCCGGACATACTTGATGCCTCGAGGGTTAGGAGGATTGCGAGGGGCGCCGGCGTATCTGAGGGCGATGTCAAGGCTCTCCTGAGGCAGTATAAGCTGACAAGGAAGCTCATTAAGAGGGCGAAGAAGGCGCCTCATAAGCTCGCAGGTCTTCGGGGGTTAGGATGACTGTCTCCCCAAGATTATAGTTATTAGGATAGTTGCAGCCTCACCACGCCGGGGTTGTCATTCGAGGGGCTTGCCAAGATTTTGGGGAAGGCTGAGAATCTACTTCTAGCCCATCCTCTCTGCGATTATTGCCTTGGTAGGCAATTCTCCTCACTATGCTATGGTGCTGGGAATGATGAGAAGGGTAAGGCGCTGAAGCTCATCCTCACAATGTGGAGCCTTATCCGGCATAGGGAATCCGGGGAGACGCCGGAGATCTTGAGAAGGCTCGCTTCAACGGGCTTCGGCCCCGCGATGAAGACCCTGCAGGCGCTCGGCGAAGAGCCGCCTAGGCAGCTTTCATGTTATATCTGCGGTGGAGCCCTGACTAGGAGGAGGATGGAGGAGGTTGCCGAGAAAGCCGCGGAGGAGCTGAGGGAATATGAGTTCAGGAACCTCCTGGTTGGGGCTAGGGTTCCGGCGGATGTGAGGGAAAGGGAGGATGAACTTAGAGCAGCCTTCAGCATAGACACGGGGGAGGATATCAAGGAGGATATCACAAGGGGTGTTGGGTCGGCGCTCCAGAGGAAATTCAAGGTACCGGTTGAGTATCAGAACCCGGACATCGTCGTCCTCGTTGACATATTCTCTGGGACATATGAGCTGCAGGTGAATCCCCTGTTCATCAAGGGGCTTTACAGGAAGCTTCAGAAGAATATGCCCCAAACTCCTTGGTATTGTAGATACTGCTGGGGCCGTGGATGCGGGAAATGCAACTACACTGGGAGGGAGTATCCCGAGTCTGTTAGCGAGCTAATAGGTGAGCCTGCTCTCAAACTCTTCGAGGCACTGAGCTACAAGTTTCATGGCGCGGGGAGGGAGGATGTTGATGCCACCGTCACGGGGACGGGCAGGCCATTCATCTTAGAGCTAAAACATCCCAGAAAGAGGTTCATTGATCTAACTCTTCTGGAGAAAATGGTGAATGAGAACGCGAGGGGCAAGGTGGAGATCTCTAACCTGGAGTATTCGAGTAGGAGGGAGCTGAGGATATTGAAGAACCTCTCCCCCATAGCTTCTAAGACCTATGAGGCTGTGGTCGAGTTTGACGGCGACGTGGATGATGAGGCGCTGAGGCAGGTTATGGAGATGTTCAGGGATCTCATGATAAATCAGAGGACGCCAAGGAGGGTTTTGAGAAGGAGGGCTGATAAGGTTAGGCAGAAAAGGGTCTACTATGTCGAGGCCGAGAAGCTCAGCGACTGCGTCGTCAAGTTCAGGATCAAGGCTCAGGGCGGCCTATACATAAAGGAGCTCATAGATGGCGATGAGGGGAGGACCGAGCCCAATATAGCGGAGATCATCGGCAGAAGACCACTCAAGATAGACCTATCTGTTGTCGAGGTAGAATATCCGGAGACGGGGAATAGCAACCTCTGAGAAAAATGATTTAAGGGAAATACGTTCGTTGGTAGTTTAGAGAGTTATCTTGAAGAACATTTGAAGGACCACGGCGGCTATGAAGAAGCCATAGAAGACCACTCCCACGGCGAGGATTATGTTCGTCACGATGCCTGGTCTAAGAGGCTTCGGCAGGATCCTGTTGCTTACTACTAGCTGTAGGATTGGCGCGAGCGTTAGCGCGAGAAGCCCAAGAACAGCTCCGGTCGCTGAGAGATGATAGGGCTCCGCCAGCTTATAAACCGTCGAGATTACGAGTATTATGACCGATAACGCGTAGATGGCGTAGACCACTGCGTAGTATATTTTCCTTGGATCTCCCCCGGTCATCCTCCTGACCCACTCACTCGCGAACCAGAAGTTGTCAGTTACTGTTCTCGCGACGGAGTCCATTATCCCCCACTGCGTGTCGAAGAGGGCCCAGAAGCCTCCAAGCAGGACTATCACCCACGCGGCCCATCCGAGGACTGCTGAGAGCGCCTCTGCCTGGGCTGCCGCCACTTGGAAGCCTGTTGGCGCGAGACCCCTCGGCACGAGCAGGGCATAAGCCATGACGCTCGTCAAGATTACGGTCACCATGGTTATCCCGGAGAAGAACACATAGGAGTCGAGCCTCATTATCTTGAGCCATTCCCTCCATCTTCTCAGATTCTCCTGGTTATTCACGTCAAAGGGTATCTCGTCCGCCCTCAGCTCAACTTTGTTTCCTCCTACGAGACCCGAGATGTATCCGGCCTTGCTCCCCATGCCCCAACCCTTATCCCTAGCATAGCTGGAGATGAAGAGGTTAAAGCCGAAGCCTGCTGGGATGTATGCGATCGCCGCGGCGATCATGTACCAGTTTATCTCGCCTTGCGATGGGAAGCCGAGCCTCGGCTTCAGGAAGCCCCCGAACCCACTTAGAACCTCGAGCCATGCTTGCGGCGATGCGGCAATAACGACGCCAATGATGATCGTGGCCACGAGAAGTACCAGTATTGGCCAGCTGACTAGCTCAAGAGTCCTCTGGATTTTCTCGCCGAAGTGTATCACGAGCAGCCCGACGGTTAAGGCCACTATGCCCCAAGCTAGGACGAGGTATGCGTCCTGCGGCCCTGGAAGGCGCCCAAGCTGCAGCGCGGCTATCGCGGTGGCGGAGGCTGCGGCCCAACCCGGCCAGATCACCGGGATGAAGATTAGGAGTGTCCAAGCCCATGCCCATGCAAGCGGGCTTGGTGGAAGCTTCTGGTAAGCCTTGTGAATCGGCTGACCACTATATACAGCGTATTTCATCGACTCAACGGCGACCACTGCCTGGATTATGCATGAGAGGAGCGCTGCCCAGAGCAGATAAGGGCCGTATTTCACGACAATTGCTGGAAAGAGGATCCACTCGCCGCTTCCTATCGCCATCGATCCGAGGATGACCCCGGGGCCGACCGCCTTTAGATAGCTCCAGACTCCCGGTTTAGGCGGCTCAGGAAGAGCTTCCGGCGCCATCTCACGACGCCTCGGATATGGGCCTAGATGCTCGGCTATAAGCGTTAATGCTCAAAAAGATACTACAGTACTCCCTCGAAAGCGGAAAACATTATTAGAGTTAAAAGCCGGCCCTTTCCCTCTAGGATGAGGGTGGGTGAAGCTCGGAGAAAAGGTTCTCGTTACGGCGGCTCTCCCGTACTCGTATGCTCCTAGGCATTTCGGCCACCTAGCTGGAGCTTATCTTCCAGCTGACATCTTTGCTAGGTTTAAGCGGATGAAGGGCGCTGAGGTACTCTATGTCTGCGGGACGGATGAGAATGCGAGTAGCATAGTGATAGAGGCCATGAGGAGGGGGATGACGCCAAAGGAGCTCTGCGATATGTATTATCCGATCCAGAAGGAGGTTTTCGAGAAGCTGGGGATAAGCTTCGATGTCTTCTCTAGGACGAGCAAGCCCATACACTATCAGGTTGTCAGGGAGTTTTATCTAAGGCTCTGGGAGAAAGGATACATCTACCCGAGGGTGATCAAGCAGTGGTGGTGCCCGAACTGCAGGATCTTTCTCCCAGACAGGTTCGTTATCGGCACGTGCCCGAAGTGCGGCGCACCCGGCCAATATGGCGATGTCTGCGAGGTCTGCGGATCATGGTATGAATCCTTCGAGATAATAGATCCTAAGTGCTCGCTATGTGGATCGAAGCCCGAGATAAGGGAGAAGACCCATTTCTTCCTCAAGCTAAGCGCCCTGACGGAGAAGGTCCTCGAATATGTTAGGGATAAGAAGTTCTGGAGAAAGGCCACGTATAACAAGACCATAGCCTGGCTCGAGAAGGAGGGGCTGAGGGACAAGGATATCACTAGGGATTATAGCTGGGGACCGCCAGCACCATTCCCGGGAGCCGAGGGTCAAGTGATCTATAACTGGGCCGAGAACCTCCTCGGATACATCTCAGCGACCAGGGATTGGGCCGAGAATGTTGTGGGCGACCCTGAGAGGTGGAAGAGCTTCTGGATGGATAAGAGCGCCAGGCTCTACTGCTTCATCGGCAAGGATAACCTATTCTTCCACACGATCCTTTTCCCGGCGCTCCTCATCGCCCATGGGGACTATATACTGCCATACAACGTGGTTGTCAACGAGTTCGTAAACTTGGAGGGCGAGAAGCTCTCAACCAGCCGTGGATGGGTTGTCTGGCTTCATGAGCTGCTCGAGAGATATGATCCCGACGTAATCAGGTATTATGCAGCAGCAATAGCTCCCGAGACAAGGGATACGGACTTCAAGTGGCAGGATTTCGCCGAGAAGATAAACGGTGAGCTTATCGGCACATATGGAAACTTCGTCCATAGGGTTCTAAGCTTCACCTACTCCAAGATGGGCGGGACTGTCCCACAGCCCGGTGAGATGGATAAGCGTGATGAGGAGATGCTTAGCCGGAGAAAAGAGTATGCGAGGATTCTCGAGGAGCATATCGAGGCATGCGAGTTCAGGAAGGGGCTGAGGACGATCCTCGACCTTGCGCAGGAGGGTAACGCCTACATGAATGAGAAGGCGCCATGGAGTAACCTAGAGAGGGCCGGGACGACCGTTTACGTGCTCTGCCAAGTGGTCTACTCGCTGGCCGTCATCTCGGCACCCTACCTCCCCTTCACGGCCCAGAGGATACTAGACTACATGAATGTCGGGAAGAGAGTATCGGAACTTAGATGGAGTGATGCCGAGGCCACGATACCGCCAGGACACAGGATAAACGAACCTAAACCCCTCTTCAGAAAAATAACAAGTGAGGAAGTCGAGGAGCAAGTGCAGAAGCTTTTGAATAGATTGAAAAAATAGTTTAGATGGATTTTATTCCGAGGTCTTCTAATATTTCCTCTATCTCGTCTTCCTCCAGCGGCTTCGGTTCCTCCTTTGCCTTTAGGAGCTCTGTGCTCTCAACGCCCGTCAGGATTAGTGAGACCTCAAGTGTTGAGTCAAG
>Ga0078972_1004251_pt1 | contig 40001 bp, 32 predicted proteins | sample YelNatPaOPGAMG01_FD_67568 | JGI IMG/M metagenome (GOLD analysis project Ga0078972, IMG submission 67568) | Hot spring thermophilic microbial communities from Obsidian Pool, Yellowstone National Park, USA - OP-RAMG-01 (SPADES assembly) (version 2) | ecosystem: Environmental > Aquatic > Thermal...
TCTCCAGCTCTCTTATGATCCACCTTACTTTTTTCTTGTTTAGTTTCCTCATTGTCTCTGGAGAACTTTTACTTTTCTCCGAGAGGAAGTAATTTCGGGATACTACATTCCACATTTCCTATGAAAAATTGTTAATATGCTCATAACGATACAACAACGATGCAACCAGACAATTGATAAGAGAAAATAAAACAGAATAAAAAAATAAAGAAAAAAAGAAAGAAAAAAGAAAAAGAGAAGAGCACAAGGAGGAGTGAACATAAAAGACAAAAAATACATTTTAGCCCTTGACCAAGGCACGACAAGTTCCAAAGCCGTTATATACGATACAAACTCCAGAATCGTTAGCAAAGCGAGTATAGAAGTTAGACAATATTATCCCAAGCCTGGATGGGTAGAACAGAACGCGGACGAAATCTGGCAAACACAATTGCAAGCATCGAAAGATGCGATAAAGAGAGCAAAAATATCAGCAAAGAAAATATGTGCGATAGGGATTACGAACCAACGAGAGACGATAGTTGCTTGGTCCCGGAAAACAGAAAAACCACTTTACAATGCGATAGTATGGCAATGCCGTAGGACAGATTCTGTATGCGAAAGAATAAGGACAGATTCCAAAGATTCCAAAGTTTCTAAATGCTGTGAGTATGTAAAAGACATAACCGGCCTGGTTATAGACCCCTATTTTTCTGCAACGAAGATAAAATGGCTTTTAGAGAATGTTCCACGCATTCAAGATAGAGCAAAAAGCGGAGAACTTGCGATAGGCACGATAGATAGTTGGTTAATATGGAATCTAACAAAAGGAAAAGTGCATGCTACTGACATTTCAAACGCCTCGAGGACAATGTTATTTAATATTGTAAAAAAGCAAGATGAACTTTCCTGGGATTCTGAATTATGCGAGATGTTCTCAGTTCCAGAGGAAACCTTGCCTGAAGTCAGAGAGTCAAATTCTTATTTTGGAACGGCAGATGGAACTATCTTTGGAGCGGAAATACCGATTACTGGAGTAGCGGGCGACCAGCAAGCCGCACTTTTTGGTCAAACCTGTTTCGATAAAGGCGACACGAAGACAACATATGGCACAGGCAGTTTTTTGTTAATGAATATAGGGAAAAGATTTAGGAAGTCAAAGAACCTGCTTACGACGGTATCTTGGAAATTGAGAAACACACCTAAGGAGTATGCGTTCGAAGGTTCGGTTTTTACTGCGGGGTCTGCTATACAATGGCTTAAAGAAGACCTTGGGTTAATCAATAACGCGTCGGAATGCGAGAAATACGCTAAGAAAGTTCAAGATACAAACGGTGTGTATTTTGTCCCTGCATTTGTAGGGCTTGGAGCGCCTTATTGGGATATGTATGCAAGAGGAGCGATACTAGGTCTAACAAGGGGAGTTAGGAAAGAACATGTGATACGTGCGGTATTGGAATCCATAGCGTATCGCGTGAAGGACATTACAGATGAGATGGAACGAGGAGGATGTAAACTAAGAGATATGCGCGTTGATGGTGGTATGACTTCAAGCGATTTTCTGATGCAATTCCAAGCCGACATTATTGGCAAGAGAGTATTAAGGGCGTCCTCTACTGAGATAACAGCACAAGGAGCGTCCTATCTTGCAGGGCTTGGAGTGGAACTGTGGAAAAAAGAAGAGTTGAAGGATTTGCATACTGAGGATAGGGTATTTGTTCCTTCGATGGATAGAAAAAAAAGAGAGCATTTGTATTCTGGTTGGAGAGAAGCGGTAAAGCGTGCGGGAAATTGGGCAGAAATCGTAAAAGGAGAGGTGGAGTAGTAGGAAAAAGAAAAGTAGAAGAAGAGAGTAGAGGAAAAGAGTAGATTAAAGGTAGCAGAATTAGAAGTAGAATTAGAAGTGAAATCGAAGAATGTTATAGTTAAAGAATGGAAAAGGAAGAGAAAAGGAGGATAGAATAAAAGCAAAGCGTGAACAGCGGTGAACAAATGTTCGAAGTCGTGATAATAGGCGCTGGAGTAGTAGGTGCGGCGATAGCAAGAGAGTTATCGAGATACCGAATATCAACATGTCTTATTGAGCGAGGTTCTGATGTAGCGATGGGAGCCTCGAAAGCCAATTCGGGGATTGTCCATGCGGGATACGACCCTGAACCTGGAAGCATAATGGCAAAGACGAACATCCAGGCGAATGTATTGTTTGAGAAGTTATGCGAAGAACTTGATGTTAGGCTGAAAAAGAACGGGAGTTTGGTTATAGCACTTGAAGATAAGGAAAGAGAAGGACTAATCGAACTTTATGAACGAGGGAAAAAGAATGGTTCTTGGGGTCTTCATTTGATAGATGCGAACGAAGTAAAGAGATTGGAACCTGCTGTGAACGAGAATGTTATCGAAGGGCTGTACGCGCCGAATTCTGCAATTGTATGTCCCTATGAACTAACGATAGCGTTAGCAGAGAATGCAGTTATGAACGGCGTAAAGATAATGTTGAATACAGAGGTGAAGGGGATATCTAAGGATAGCAATGGTATATTCAAGATAGAAGTTTTGAAAAGAGGAACGAAAGGTGTTTTGAAAGATGTATCTAATGTTGGGTCTAATGTAGGGGATGGCGAGGAGGAAGAAAGCGAAGAAGCAAAAGAAATTGGAAAAAGATTGGTGATAGAAAGCAAGTATGTAATAAATGCGGCGGGCTTGAATGCAGGAAAGATTAGTGCGTGTGCAGGCGCCGAAAAGTATGAGATAAAGGGTAGGAAAGGCGAGTATTTTCTACTTGACAAATATGCAGGGAAGATAGTGAAACATACGATATTTGGAGTGCCTGGAAAGATGGGTAAAGGAGTATTAGTCGCGCCTACAGTCGATGGCAATCTTTTGGTTGGACCGAATGCAAAGGATGTGGAAGATGATGATGTTTCAACAACTTATGAAGGTCTTGAGGAGGTATGGAGTGCAGGGACGAAATTAGTTCCAAGCCTTGAGAGAAAGAAAACAATAACGACATTTTCGGGGATAAGAGCGATGCCGCCTGAAAGAGATGGGAAGAGGGATTTTATTGTAGAGATGTCGAAGAAATTAGATGGTTTTATCAATGTTGTAGGGATATGTTCACCTGGTCTAAGTGCATCGCCTGCGATTGCGCTAATGGTTGTTAAAATTCTCGAAGATAACGGTTGCAAATTATCTCTGAAAGGTTCGGAGTTTATAGAGAGAAGAAAAAGCATACCGAGGTTCAGAGAACTTTCGAACGAAGATAGAGAAGCACTGATAAGAAAGGATACTCGATATGGTCGTGTTATATGCAGATGTGAGACTGTAACCGAGGGAGAAATAGTAGAAGCGTTACATAGACCCTTTGTATCGGGAACGATAGACGGAGTAAAGAGAAGAGTAAGAGCAGGGATGGGCAGATGTCAAGGAGGTTTCTGTAGTCCGAAGGTGCTTTCGATAATATCAAGAGAGTTATCGATATCGCCATTGGAAGTTTGTAAGTCAGGCTTGGGTTCGAACATTCTAGTAGGCGAGACGAAGAGCAAAGGAGAGATGAGCGAAAGATGAACGAAAAGAGAAAGATGAACGAAAAGAAAGATGGATTGAGAAGATATGAATACGAGATAGCGGTGATAGGAGGAGGGCCTGCGGGCTTGGGAGCCTCTTTATCGGCTTGGAAAGCAGGCGGAAAGAAGATAGTTATACTCGAGAGAGGTGCAGAGTTAGGAGGAATCCTGCCGCAATGTATCCATAGTGGATTTGGACTGCACTATTTCGGAGAAGAACTTACGGGTCCGGAATATGCGTATCGATTTATTAGTGAATTGAAGAATACGGAGGTAGAAGTTAAGTTAGACACCATGGTTCTTGAGATAAGTGCAGAAATAAGTGGAGATATGAGGAAGAGGATATTGTGTGTGAATGCGAAAGACGGGATTTTTGAGATAGATGCGAGGATTATAATTTTGGCGATGGGTTGTAGAGAGCGTACAAGAGGAGCGCTCCAGATACCAGGTAGTAGACCTGCTGGAGTGTATACTGCAGGGGCGACACAGAGGTATGTGAATATAGAAGGGTATCTGCCTGGAAAGAAGATATTTGTGTTAGGTTCTGGAGATATAGGGTTAATAATGGCAAGAAGGCTGACGCTCGAAGGTGCAAAAGTAGTAATGGTATGCGAGATAATGCCATATTCGTGTGGGCTTAATAGGAATATAGTGCAATGTGTTGAGGATTTTGGGATACCCCTGAGGTTTAGTCATACGGTAACTAAAGTTCATGGCAGGGAGCGAGTTGAGGGAGTAACTATATGCCGAGTAGATGAGAAATTAAAGCCTATTAAAGGGAGCGAGGAATATATCGAATGCGATACTTTGCTGTTATCTGTGGGTTTGATACCTGAGAATGAACTTACGAGAAATGCAGGTATTATGATTGATGAGCGTACAGGGGGACCTGTAGTAAATGAGAATATGGAGACGTCGATTAAAGGCGTGTATGCATGTGGAAATGTGGTACATGTTCATGACCTTGTGGATAATGTAACGAAAGAATCAGAGCGTGCGGGGATGAATGCTGCAAAAGCGTTGTTTGAGAAAGTTGAGAGAGAAAGAGAAAGAATTGGGAATGTTGAGTATAGGAAAGATAATAAAGATAAGGATAAGAATGTTGAGTATGAAGGAGATAGGGAAGGTAAAGACAATGAAGAGAAAGAGGATGAGAATAATATAAGGTTATCTGCTGGTAAAGGTGTGAGATATACGGTTCCACAAAGGTTGACAAACAGAGTAAAAGGGGATGTTGAGGTTTTCTTTAGGGTTACAGAGGTGTTTCGGGATTCGAAGATAGTGGTTGATGGGGTTGACGGAGTTGATGAGGGGGTGGATGAGGGAAAAGGTGAAGTTTATGTATCACAGAAAAGAAGGGTAATGAATCCAGGAGAGATGCAATCTGTAGTGTTAAAGAAGGAAGTTATCGAAGATATTTTAAGTGATGGAGTAGGCGAATTGCGGTTTTTTATAGAATGCAAATGAGGATGTGGAGGTGCGAATATTGGATGAAAAAGCGGAATTAGAATTAGAACATGATGTATTGGAATCAAAGATGGAGTCAAAGGAAGAGAAGAAGAAAAGGTTTGTGTGTGTAGTATGTCCTATGGGGTGTGCGATTGATACGAAATATGCTGATAAAGATGGGGAAGTTAAGATAAAAGAGGTATCGGGTGCGGAATGTAGTAGAGGGAAGGTATATGCGGAGTTGGAAGTTACCAAGCCAGTGAGGACTTTAACGACTACGATGCGAGTGATAGGTGGGAAGAAGAAGTTAGTGCCTGTGAAGACGAGCAAGCCCGTGCCTAAAAATAAGATATTTGCATGTATGGAAGAGATAAATAGAAGTAGAGTGCAGGCGCCTGTTTATGTAGGACAAGTATTAATAAAGAATATTCAGAATAGTGGAGCAGATGTAATAGCGACCTACGAAGTAGAGGCTTGGAATTAGGTAAGGCTTGGGGAGTAGTGAGTAGTTATAGTTGAGGTTTTTAATTTAGTCATGCCATGTTTTAGTCGTGTTTTATGTAAAAGTTTCATGTTAATTTTTCGGATACTTTTGGATTTAATATTTTTGGAATTAATATTTCGGATTGAATGGTATTGAAATGAATAAAATCTAGGATGAATAAAATCGCCGTTGTTGAAATTTATCGAAATCGATGTAAGTCGCTTAGTTTTTGTGCTTTTTTAAGGTCTTTTTTTTGGTTGATTTTGAATTTTCTCGTATGACTTGAGAGAGAATGGAAGTTGTGAAAATAAGAGACTTATGAGAATAAGAGATGAGCCAGATATGAGAAGGGAGGATAAGAATGCATTGGCTTGGGTTGTGGTTTGTGATGTGAGCGTGCATGCGAGCGAGCAAGCGAGAATCAAATATGCGATGCCAGATAAAAGGGATAGGTTGCAGATGTAAGAAATTAGGGGTTTTGTATTTTTGATTGGAATTCGAGGGTGAAAGTGATAGGTTGTGAAGATGGTAATAGTGGCGACGAGTAGGGAAAGGGCAAGTAGAGAAGCGAATGTGAAGATGGTAACATATATCTTGTATAAGTTAGTTTGATAATCCTCATGTGAGATTTTAGAGATGTTATTTTCAGGTGAATCCTCTTTGAATTGAGGGGGTTGAGTATTAGATTGAGGTTCGTTTGATTTTGTTTTATGATTTTTTGCGAGAGAGTCGTAGTGGAAGGATAGGTATGAGGATAGGATAAATGCAATCAGGAAAACGATAGTTAAGTAGAATATGAAATTAGCAAGTTTCTTTTTCATCATGCGGTTGTTGTTCTTTTAGTTCGATATTTAAGACTTTTTTGATGTTTGGTTGGAGATAGAGCGAGAATACAGCGAGAAAATTTAGGGTAAAAATTGATTTGTTGGAGGTTGAGGTGGATTGGATTGAGTGTTTTGAGGTAAAGGCGAAGGTTCGATGATAGTAACGACCTGCGCAGGTTTTTTCTTTTTCATAAGAAGGACGATTAAGATAACGACAATGACGACGATTATAGCAAGTATTGGAATGTATGAGGGGAATGGAGATTGAGGAGCCTTATCAGTTATCTTGATGTATGCAGTTACGAAGTCAGACCAATCGCCTGCATTATCTTTGACTGAGAATGAGATATTATGAGAGCCCAAAGAAAGATTATTTATTGTGAAATTAGGGAGCGTTCCAATGATGCCATCTATGCTTGAGACCCATTTGTACTCTATAATCGAGCCGTCGGAATCGAGACCATAGCCTGAGAAAGAGATTTTGTTTCCTTTAGAGGTCTGTTTTGGAGTGATATTGATTATTTGTGCAATTGGCTTGGCATTTTTTGCGATGGTAATTGTTAGAGTAAATGTAGCGGGAACAGACCAAGAGCCGTTATTATCTTGGACCGAGAAAGAAATAAGGTGAGTTCCCTCGGGTAAAGAAGAAGTAGTGAAAGAATGGGAATTTGATAAGAAGCCTGAGATATTGCTAGACCAGTTGTAGGCGATGATAGAGCCGTCAGGGTCAGAACCAGAACCTGAGAAAGAGATGATTTGGCCTGAGATGGCAGGGCTTGGAGTGATGTAGGATATAGAAGCGGTTGGAGGTAAGTTAGTGCCTGGAGTGTAAGGTTGAATTATAAGAGTGAAGAAGACAGGGGAAGACCAAGAGCCGTTATTATCTTGGACTGAGAAGGAAATAAGGTGAGTTCCTTCAGGTAAAGAAGAAGTAGTGAAAGAAGAAGAATCTGATAAGAAGCCTGAGATATTGCTAGACCAGTTGTAGGCGATGATAAAGCCATCGGGGTCGAAACCAGAACCTGAGAAAGAGATGATTTGGCCTGAGATAGCAGGGCTTGGAGTGATGAAAGATATAGACGCAGAAGGTGGTAAGTTAGTGCCTGGAGTGTAAGGTTGAATTATAAGAGTAAAGAAGACAGGGGAAGACCAAGAGCCGTTGTTATCTTGGACCGAGAAAGAAATAAGGTGAGTTCCTTCAGGTAAAGAAGAAGTAGTGAAATAAGGAGAATTAGATAAGAAGCCTGAGATATTGCTAGACCAGTTGTATGCGATGATAGAGCCGTCAGGGTCGAAACCAGAACCTGAGAAAGAGATGATTTGGCCTGAGATAGCAGGGCTTGGAGTGATGTAGGATATAGAAGCGGTTGGAGGCATGTTTTCTGAACTTGGATTTACTGTTAAGAACGCAGAAGCAGGGGCAGACCATAAGTCGAAGTCGTCTTGGACCATGAGTTGAATAATATGTATCCCTGGTGAAAGGTCAGAAGTTGTAAAAGAGGCGTTTGTAGATAATAGATTAGCGAATTCATCTGCCCAATAGTATGCAATGATAGTGCCGAACTGTTGGATACCGGAACCTACAAAAGTGATATTTTCGCCGAAGGTAGCGGGATTTGGAGTGATACTAATTATATTAGAAATAGGGAGCATGGCATTTCCATAAGGGCGTGCAAGTGGGTAAGGGTCGTAACTGGGTTGTGAGTCTTTTGTATCGATATTGTATCGTATGTCGATAATGCCGTTGGAATCAGAATCAGGTTGTCTTAAATCTGACCAGAAGTTACCTTTCTGGTTTAAGATATTAATCCAGGTGTTAAGGGTGGTTAATTGGAAGGCTTGGGACTTGTTGCTGTTGTAGGTCGAAGATACGTTGTTATTTGATATGAAATTATTAAGATAGATATAGTTGGTGGTAGAACCGTTCGAGAATTCGAGAGCATAGCGTGTGCATGAATAGACTATATTCTCAGTTATAGTATTGTAGCGGCAATATAGGAGAAAGATACCTTTGTTTGAGTATTTGATTATGTTATTTTTAATTAGGCTATTGTTACAGGATGCTAAATAGATTGCATAGAAGTTAGCATATGAAATAGAGTTGTTGGTGAATTCAAGGTATGATGAGAAAGCGCACTGAATAGCGACTGTAGTATTGGTTATGTTGTATCCGTCGATTTTTAGGTTAGTTGAGTTAGCGATAAGGATTTCACCTGCATTATTGGGGGGAGAGCCTGAGGTTTGGTTACGGATAAGATATACCGTCTTGGAGTTTACGGTATTTGTCTGAGATATATCGCATGAGAGCCAGCACTCTAGAGTTGAGCTAGGGTCGAAGAATATGCTAGAGTTGTTCATGGTGTTATTTGAGAAGGTGGAGTATAGACAATTGTTTATAACGATTCCAAGTGTAGAGTTGAGGATAAAGTTGTTTCTTACTTGTGCGGTGCCGAAATTAACAGATATGCCGCAATATCCGTCGAAATGAGAGTTCGAATCAATTATCGTGTTATCGGATTTGAATAGGTAAATACCAGCATTACAATCATAGAAATTGCAATTTGAAACAGAGATAGAGTATGAGAAATAGATTGAGAGTGCTCTTGCGACATTCGAAAAATCGATTGAATCGAGATAAGATGAGGAACAATTAGCAAGGATAATCTGTGCAGAGTGTGAAGGAAAGTTAGTAAGTGAAGTTTGGTTTTTGAAGTATCTAATAGGGGAGGCATAGATAAGGTTAGAAGTAGAGATATCATGTTCATTGAAATGATAAATTGCATTACCCTCGAGGAAGATGCCGCGGTTCATTGAATTGTCTGAAATGGTATTACTTCGTGAAGAATCGAGAAGTATTGCGAATTCAGAGAGCGCGTTGATTTGATTTGAAATGATTTTGGTTGAGTTAGAATAAGAAGATACGACATGCGCATTTTCTATAATATTTGAATATAAAGAAGAGTGTTCGCAGGAATGAATTTTAATCTCGTTGGATATTTTGCAGTTTTCTGAGGTCGGTTCTAAGGTTTCGAAGGCTTGGAAGTTGTTATTAGAAATGTTGATGTATCTAGAGAATTCTGCATTGAATAGATATTTAGAATCGTATATTGTGTTATTTATGAATTTGCAATCGAGACAATTAGTAAAGTTAGCGCCTGCGGAGTTTAGAGTATTGTTCAAAATAGAGGTGTTATATGATAGATTAAGGATAAGAGTAGATGAAGAAGAGTTGTAGAAGTCGTTATTTCTTATAATAGAGTTATTTAACTCGGAGCCGTAAAAAGCAGAAGAAGAGTCGGATACGTAGTTATATTCGTAAGTGATGTTTTTAGAATGATAAATTTGAGTGCCGTTTTTACTGTTGTAGATGTTGTTGTTTGAGATTGTGAAATCATAAGAATCTGCTATTAGGAGGCCGTTGTATGGGCAATCTGAAGCGTCGCAGTTGAAGATACCTCCATTTTTGACATATCGAATTATAAAGCCGTTTTCGAAACCTGAGGATGTGCAATTCTTAATAATGCACGTAGCATAATTTGCAAACAATGGGGAGACTACAATACCATAATCGAATTCATCAAAGGGGATGTTGGATGAGGATTCGAGATAATTGTTTTCAATAAGTGCGTTGAAGGTATCGTATAAGGTATAGAATACTCCAATGCCGTTTTCTGATTGCAAGATAGTGTTGTTATCGATTGTGAAGTTTGTAGAGTGATCGCAAACTATGGGTGAGTTAAAGGTGAAATTGTAAGAGTTTGCTATATAGTTATATGATAGACGGGTGCAATTCGAGGCTACGACTAGGATACCTCTATCAGAGCAATTGATGTTATTCTCGATTATTAAAGTGTTGTTTGACCTGTCGTTCCACATAGCAGCGGAAGCGTTTGTAATATGGTTATTTTCAACTGTGCAATATACTGATTGGAATAGAACTATACCATAGTTTGTATTTGAGATATCGTTTGTAGATATAGAACAATTTATTGAATACCTTACCAGTATGTCTGTAGTATAAAATACAGTATTTGAGAGGTTTACAAATACGTTTTCGTAAATTGATATGTTATTTGATAGAAAAACAGATATGCTGTTCATAGCACAAGAAGAGAATTGGTTATATCTGAGAATAGCATTTGAGCAATTGTTTATTTCGATACCTGATGAGTTTCCACGTTCTATTACACAGTTTTCGATTACAAAAGGATAAGAGCAATTACCGATGTAAATGCAGGGTCTTGAATATGATGTATCGATGTTGAAACCTGAGATTATGCGGCTTGGGAAGGATGCGTTTAATTCGTCGTCTGAGTTAATAACTATGTAAGGGTCAGACTGTTTTGATGATAAGTTGTGATTTGTTTTAAAGTTTTGATTATAATTTTGATTATAATCATGTTCTTGAGTTTTTTGTTCAGGGGTGGAAGGAGGTATGCCTGAGAGGAAGAAGGATAATAGGAATAAGGTAAGAAGTAGGAGCGATGCGAATTTGTAATCTGTGTTTTTCAGTCTCAGCCGAGCAAAAGATTCTTTTCTTACTATTTTCATAGGAATCCCATCGATTAAGTAAACCCCTTTTTAATTAATAAACTCTGGGATGAGAAATAAGGTGTGTTGAGGTAAAATTATTAATTCTATAAGATAGAATTAGTATAACATATTTTTATACTTGTATATGTCCATTTCAAAATTTGTCCTATCTAAGAAGTTTTTACCTTTTCGTATTATTTTTATTAAAAAATGCTACAATTAGAAAGGTTGGTTTGGTATTGATATTAATTATTTTTTGTAGTTTTGCTAAATATAGAAAATAAATTTGCGTATGGTTGACAAAAATTAATATATTTCGGAAAAAATAAAAATAATGTTTATTTTTTAGTTAAGCGAATAGATTTGCGGGTTCGTTTAGCACAAGTTAATAAGAAAAAATGTTATTTTAAATCTTCTTCCAAGCCAAATGTCATGAGAAATTTGGAACATAGTAATAAAGAAAAAAAGTTTTTTTGCTGAAAGGAGAGGTTGGGTATGGTAACGATAGATGAGATGAACCTAAAAATAATCAAGATGCTCGAAGAAGACGGGCGAATGACCTACAAGGAGATAGCGGAGCGGCTTGGGAGAGCAGAATCTACGATAAGGGATAGGATACAGAATCTTGAAGAGGTGGGGATTATAAAAGGGTATAGGGCAGTAGTGGATAAGCACCGGCTTGGATGGGAATGCGATGCTGTTGTGTTATGCAATGCAGACCCATTTTCGTTGAACAAGGCTTTAGATGTGTTGTCAAAACATGAGCATGTACATGAGTTATTACAAATCTCCGGAGATAGGAGGCTTCTTTTTAGAGTAAGGACAAAAAATAGTAGAGAACTTGAAGAGTTTATCACAAAAGAAGCGATGCCTCTAGGCTTGGTGAACGTCGATATTCGTATGGTGATAGGGTGTATGCCCAAAGGATGCGAAAAGAACGAAAATGGGAATGAAAAGCCGAGAAATAAAAGGGTAAGAGAATTAAATAGAATGCAGGTTCAGTAGGGTAGGGATGGACATGGTTATTATCGATGAAATGAACAAGAAGATCCTGCATCTATTGCAGATGGATGGAAGAATGACATACAAAGAAGTTGCAGCGCACCTTAAGAGGAGCGAATCGACTGTACGAGATAGAATCCAGAATATGGAAAGGGAAGAGATAATAAAAGGTTACACTGCGATAGTGGATAAATCTAAATTGGGTTATAAGTGCGATGCAATGGTGTTGTGCAATATAGACCCAAGACAGATGCATTCTGTGATTCCTGATTTAATCAAATTAGATGCTGTGTCGCAGGTATTTCATATAACTGGAGAGAGGCGAGTAATGTTTAGGATAACAGCGCAGGAACCACGAGAACTTGAACAATTGATTAACAGGAAACTAATACCACTTGGAATAATAAATCTTGACTTACATATTATAATGGAAGCAAAGGAGAAGTTTCCACCTACGGCAGTTCCTCTGGTATTATCCAAGCCGGTACCTGAACTTACGAGATAATCAATCGAAGATGATGGAAGCGAAGGAGAAGTTTCCACCTACGGCAGTTCCTTTGGTATTGTCCAAGGTGGTGCCAGAACTTACAAGATAACCAATCGATAAATATAGGAGAAAAAGAGGAGTTTCCACCTACAGCAGTTTCTTTGGTATTATGCAAGGTGGTGGCAGAACTTACAAGATAACCAATCGATAAATATAGGAGAAAAAGAGGAGTTTCCACCTACGGCAGTTTCTTTGGTATTATCCAAGGTGGTGGCAGAACTTACAAGATAACCAATTGAAGAACATGAAAGAAGAAGGGGAGTTTTCACTTACATAGCCCCTATGTTATTATCCAAGCCGTGTCCGTAGTTTACCAGACGACTTCTTAGTGTAGGGAAAAATCCTCAGCGTAGTAAGGGGAAAATTGTATAAATCCTCTGATAAAAATAATATTGTAACTCGCCTAAGCATGCTATATAGACAGGCGGAGGGATTTTGATGGCAAAGAAAACACCAAAGAAACCAACAGAAAAGAAAGTGATGACGGTGCAAGAAGCAGGAAAAAAAGGTGGCGAGACAGTATCTAAGAAGTATGGGCATGAGTTCTATGAAGCGATAGGGAGGAAAGGAGGAAAGACAGTTGCGAAAGAATATGGTCCGGAATTCTATGAAGAGATAGGGAGAAAGGGAGGGAAGACAGTAGCTGCGCAGTATGGACATGACTTCTATGAAGAGATAGGGAGAAAAGGAGGAAAGACCGTAGCCGCGCAGTATGGCAGACCCTTTTACGAAGAGATAGGGAGAAAAGGAGGAAGGACGGTAGCGGCGCAATATGGGCATGATTTCTATCGCGAAATAGGGAAGAAAGGTGGAAACCGAGTTAGACAACTAATAGAGGAAGGAAAGAAAGCGATGGGTGCTCGGCCAAAAAAGACAAAGAAGCAAAAATAGATTTTTAAATCAGATATAGCCCTCTTTACTCTCTTTTTTATTTTTGTTGGTTGTATATATCGAATATTCAAACGCATCTTTTCCTTCAAGTTCGAGTTTGCATGCTTTGATAAAATCATCTTGAGAAATCTTTTCTGAGTTCCTTGCAAGCGCGATTCTTGCTGCGTTTATGGCTGCGTTTTTAATCTGTCCTCCTGTGAATACAAACATTTTAGCAAGGTATTCAAAGGATACGTCATCATCTAAAGGAGCATTTTTGGGCATGTGTATTTTCCAAATTTTGCATCTTTGTATTTCATCAGGCGGGTTCAAATGTAGTTTTAAGGCAATCCTTCTTTCGAGAGCAGAGTCTAGGTTGGATGCTAAATTCGTGGTAAGTATGACCAAGCCTTCGAACTGTTCAATTTCCTGAAGGAATACATTTACAGTTGTGTTGAATTCTTTATCAGTTGATGTTAAAATCTCATGTCTGGTAGAAACAAGAGCGTCAACTTCGTCAAAAAGTAGAACTGCATTTTTCTCTTTTGCAGTTTTAAAAACCTCGACTATAGCTTTCGAGGTCTCGCCGACCCAGCAACTGATTACTTTTGAATAGTCTATGAATAACAATTTCATTTGTAGTTCATGAGCGATAGATTCTGCAAGAAGAGTTTTTCCAACCCCTGGAGGTCCTGTAAGTAAAATGCTCATACATTTACCATTATAGAGCGTGGTATCGAATCCCCAAGATTTAAACAACTTTTCTCTATTCTTCCATTGTGCGATGAATGTCTTTACCTTTTCCAATTCCTCTTCGTTGAGAATTACTCTATCTATATGGACTCTGGGTTTGTAAACTTCGTATAATTTATCATCTCCTCTCCTATCAAGTTCTGGATAGTCTCGGAACATATGCTCTCTTTTCTTAATTCTGTCTATTTTAATATTCTTCTTGCCTGCAATTCGTTTTAGTATTCCTTGTTGAATTCTGAAAGGAAAACGGAATTGTGGGTTTTTATTGTCATATCTTATTAATCCAAGCCTTTGTAGTTTATCCAAACGCAATCTGTATTCGAGTACATCTTGGATATGTTCTGCAGAATATCCGACTAAAGACATTTGAGTATCTTCGAAATGGATGGGAAGTCTTTCAAGCCTGAGGAGCCAATCGTCGCGTCGTCCGGTACTAGCGGCATCTAGTGCAGAGAGAAATCTTTCACATTCGTAGATTCTAAGTTCACCTTCTCTAACAGAAAGGGCGATTAAAATCTTGATGTCGATTTCATCTAGAGAATATTCCTCCTTAATAGTATCGATATCGAATTTCAAGCCTTCCTTTTGAGATGCTAATCTTTTGAGATGAATAATAGTATCCCAATCGTTTGTTTTAGAGAATTTGTTAGAGGATTTGTTAGTAGTTTCAGCGATGTCTGATTTTTTACCTCTCCGAGGTATCCCCAGAGCCGGTCCATACTCGTAGGACATCATTTCATAGTCTAATGTATTTAGGTAATGTGAGTAGTAATCCTCGTTGGATTCGAAAGGGGAGATGAGAATAGGTATTGGTAAGGCAGGATTAAAACCATGTGATTTTACAAGATGTGAGCGTAAATCCTCGAGTGGTGAAGTTGAATTTGTGCTCTTTTGCCCGCAAAGGTTGCACCAAAGCGACTTTTCGTATTCTATAACGAAAGGGACATTCCCATTTTGGAGTTCTTTCAAATCCTTTTCTCCAGATACGGAGAGGTTTACATTTTTCAGATTGCCGTATTTTGGTTTTTCTTCTTTATTTTCATTAGAAATATTCTTTTTATCTTTTTGTTTTTTGAGCATTTTTACTCCTCCTTTTTTGTTTTTCTTCTTTACACATGCTTAATTTCTTAGTTTTCTGAAAACATCTTTTTAAAACTCTTTCTTTAATTAGATACTATTTTTCTTTTTGCACTAATTGTTAGTACTTTTTCCTAACTGTTTGAATAAAACTGTTAATAAAATCATGCACGAAGAATCTGCGTTTGATGCATAATATATTTGACGTATAATTCGACGTATACTTACAATGTGTATTGTAATATATAACTTGTAATAAGAATGGAATGGTATTTATTTTGAGAATTGCAGAGCATAGTGCAGTCCTATTTCAGTGGTCTTGTATTTGATCATGTCATTTGTCTTTTCGTATTTTATCCATTTGCAGTTGATAAGTTTTCTTAATTCTTTGTCGAATGTACTTTGAGATAGTTTAGATGCTTTTTTCAGTTCCTCATATCCGATTGCGTTCTTTGCGGCTTGGAGTATTTTGCAATCGTTTCTGTTGATATTCTCCATAAACTCGTAGAGATTGATTAAAGGAATCTCCTTTTTTCCATTAGAATCACAATGGTATGCTTTGATGCCGCGATTGAAACATGCGATAAGTGTGGCGGTTGCAAGTAGTTTTGTTCCTCCACTGATATTTACAGAGATGTGAGAATATATTCGAGGACTTTTTTCGTAGATTTCCTTCCCTTTTCTTTTAGGATTTTTCTTACCTTTTTTAGAATCTATGGGAAGTAGCGATGCAAGGGTTTCATCGACTTTTTTAAAGCATTCGATGAAATCGTAAGCATCTACGGTGATAATATCTACCTTAATCCCTGCTTTTTCGTCTATCTCTTTTATTTCTTTTAGTTTTGCGTCGTTGGGTACGTTTGTTAATACGATAAGTCGATTATATGGTAATTCACGTCTTGCGATTCTAAGTTTCAGTATTGCTCTATCGTCATCTATTTGAGATGCTTTTTCACCTCTTCCAAATGTAGATATGAGGATTTTTGGTTCGTTCACTCATTTTCCTCCGAATAGAGCAGCAAGGGAACATGTTCGGCATTTCTAACGATATTAGACCTCATGTTGTCAGGGTCTCGTTCGATTGTGATAAGACCTCTTCTTGCCATGTTTCTAAGTTGAAGTGAAATAGAAGCAGGTTTGATGCCTAATTTTTTAGATAGTTCTACAGGTCTAATAGAGCCGCCGTTTTTCATTATAATTTTTAATATTTCCAATTGTTTTTTTGTAACTATATTTTTTGACTTTACATTAAGAAGAGGAAGAGGTTCTTCTTTTGAAGTTCGCTCATTCACATATACGGCAGGGATGTTGTCGATAATGCATACGATAATTGCGGCTGCGGAAATTACCTTCGTGCTTCCAGTTACATTAAATATGATATCTTTATCCTTATGTTGTTGCAGAGCCTTTTTCATGCGAAGTGCGGTTGCTATTAGGTCATAGGGGTCTTCGAGACGGATATCTTCGTAAGGTAAATTCATTTTTTTGCAGTAATTGTGGACTTCGTTAACTGCTTTCATGACTTCTTCATTTTTCGAGGTGTAGAATAGAATAAGTTTCTCTACGTTTGCATGACCTGTTAAGGTGGGTATTATCGATTTAGGCTCGTATCCGATGGTGCCAAAAATTACAACCATGTGTTCACCCAAGTTTCAATGGAAGTGCTCGAAAGATATGTATTTTATATCTTACAATAAACCTTTCGGAAAATATCTACGCTGTCAGATTCTCACATAATTTCTCAGATGATTAATCTCAGATGATTAATAGTATGAACAAGACAATCATTAACGCAGAGAATATAATTGAATTCCACTCTATTACCTTTCTGTTGTTTTCAGAAATTCTCTTCGAGCCCGACACGATTACAAAAAATCCGAACGAAACCACCCAAGAAGAAGCTAATGGCATTAGTGTGAGAAAAGCAATACTATATGGCATAGTTTCGATAAAATCCTTTTTCGTAATCTTTCCATTATATTTTCTTTGTAGGATGAAGAGAGTTCCAAGCCAGAGCGTTGCAAAGATAAGAAAAAGTATTATTAGGGCGTATATCGGGGCATTATTGTATGAACTTTCTGCGCCCATCAGGGCGCTCTTTCTCCCAGGGTCATTTATTATCTTACCTGATATGTCAGAAGTCGGTGTTTTACCTTTAAAAATGTAGATGTAGTAATGAGCCCCACCGTAATAGGCTTCAGAATTGGGCGAAATATTCGATTGGAACGAAGAATCGTCATTGACTTTTACGTAAACGGCCGTATTTCGTGGAGGGAACGGGCATGCCATTTCAATTCCAAGTGGAAAATGTAACTTTCCATTATCGAGAGGTGCGAGGATGTCTATTTGGAAACCGTTAAATTTTGCATTTCCATAGGTGGCGTTGATTAAATCTCTCATTCTTTGGTAGAGTCTTGGAGATTCTTGCCGGTTCTCGTCTAGAATCATTCTGTCGTATATAGTATATAGTTGTTCGAGTTTGCTTTTTTCGATTTTCGGATGAGTTCTTGCAAAATCTATAAAGTCGGCAAGTGTTTTTGGTACATAATCTTGAAGGACCTGGAAATCGCCAGGAAGTATTGGAGGCTGTGGCTTGGCATCTAATAGGATTGCATAATAATTTGAATATTTCTTTGATTCGTTTACTGCAGATTGAGTTAAACCTAAAGTCATGTTTTCAATAACAGTGCAAAAAGATTCGTTTGTTCTTATATTGTGCAGATATGAAGAATTACCAATTGAACTTATGCCATAGTTGATAATTGGTTGTTCGCCGATTATTGGATTCTCAAGTTCTCGGAGAAGTTCAATACCTACGTAAACACCAGGTGCGGTAAGGAGCGTCCCTCCTGAATACCATTTTGCGCCATTTTTCAATTCATCTTTTAATCTTTCGTATGAGGCAGAATCTGTCTGTTTCTTTGCAGTTTCATCGATTGCATTTAGTTTGTATCTTGCTTTAAATGAAGTTTCGTCGTTCTGTTTGAGCGACAGATTAGTTGGCATTGTCTTTATGGGTATTGCAAGCGTAAAATTGTTTCGTGGAGAAAAGGAACATACAGCAACGAACATGGTTATACGTTCATGCGTGCTATTTTCTTTTGAAACAATGACAATCTGCCTCATATCCCAGGTATAAAGGAACTCGTCTGTATCGCGGTTATACAACGCAATACCTTGTGCATCGATAATTGGGGGTATATGCACGATAGAGAGCAATGCAAATAATAAGGCGAGGTTTCGCCAAGCATGATGCATGTTCATAATACCGACATTAAAAAATATATATTTGTCTATGATATATTTATGTCATTTAATATATTTATGTCATTTATGTATATGATATATCGATGTATGCATCTATGCGAGGTCCATTACAACAACATCTCTTACGGACCTCATGCTTGTAAACGGAAGTACAAGTCTTCCTTGTGAATCTGTTTTGTATAACCTTGGGTCAACTTCTTCGGCAGGAACTACAAGAACATGTTGTAATGTACCTGTCTTAGTATCGACAACGAAATTCTCGATTACTCCAAGTATCTTTCCGTCATTGGTCATAACTGTTTTACCCCTTAATTCAGTTGCAAACTTCTTGTTCCCCATTTGCTCACCTGCTTTTCGAAGTTAATCAGCGAACGTGCTTTGAGTAAATAAAACTTACTTTGGATGCTTTACATTGGATGCTATACCTCGAATGCTCTAAATTGACTGCTTAATAAAAGTTCAAGTTCTTTCTTTCAGACCTTCTTTTATTTCATGTATAAGTTTACATGCTATCTCGTCAGGCTCTTTTGCGGTATATATGCTTCTACCTACGATTACATAATCCGCGCCATTCGCAACAGCCTCTTTTGCACATCCGCCTTGCACTCCGACACCAGGGGAAAGGATTTGTAATTCACCTACTAATTTTCTTATGTGCGCAATTCGCTCTGGTCTTGTCGCAGGCGCAATAACGCCTTGAGCACCGCATTTAACTGCAAGTTTTGCAAAGTCATCTGTCCTTTCTTGAATAAATTCCAAAGCGCCTGGATGGCTCATTTCTACGACAACATATACGCTTGCATCGTATTTTTTCGCAACCTCAATGCACGCTTGCAAAGAATCTGAACCCGTAAAAGCATGCACAATAAGCCCTTTCGCGCCCATCGAGAATGCCTGCTCTGCAATCAACCTGTTTGTGTTCGGAATATCCGCAACTTTAAAATCGCATATCACATCGTTGAGTGTCGAGATTCTTCTAACAATCTCCAAGCCGGAGGAGAGTACAAGAGGATAATTGATTTTTATCGCATCTACATATTTATTCACTTTTTGTGCGATGTTGACTGCTTTTTCACATTCTGTTTCGTCTAAAGCAAGTATTAACCTGTTCTCTTTTCGCATGAGACGATATCCTTTTACGATGTTAAATATCTTATTTAAACGACATTTAAACGACTTTATACAACTTCTCGAATTACAGATTTTTATCTCAAATATCCCCGTCTATTTATGTTCCTTCAACTCGATGTTTTCAGATTTTGGCTCTTCCTTCAATTTCTTTTTCTCCTCGTGCGTCTTTTCTTGTTTTTCTTCTTCTTTCCATTCCTTCCATTTTTCGGCTCTTATGGTATCCTTATGTTTGAATCCCCATTTTAGCATCGGTGGCGCAACTAAAGTTGTAACCATTGCCATTATTACTACAACAGAATATAATTCAGAAGAAATGGCACCTGCGGTATAGCCAATTACTGCAACTATTATACCTACTTCACCTCTTGGAACCATTCCCGAACCTATTATGAATGCAGATTCTTTTCCTAACTTAATACTCGCCAAGCCACAGCCTACCAGTTTGCCTAATATTGCAAGGACTGTAATAATTGTGGCAGTTACTGCAACAGTTCCGAATGTAGAAATGTCAACTCTAGTCCCTGTTAATACGAAGAAGAAGGGTACCAAGAATGTGTTTATAGGGCTCATCTTTAATCCAAGATGATATTTCTCGTTGATTTCTGCAAAAGCCATCCCTGCAAGGAATGCGCCAATAATAGCAGCCAAGCCGATATGCATTGCAACTGCAGAGAGCCCGAAACAGACCATTAGTGCGGCAGCAAGTGGCGCATCTTTAAACTTCATTTTTTCGAGATATTTCTCGCTCTTTCTAACCACTTTTCCGCCCATGAGCATCATTATGAAAACAAAGAGGAGCGCGATAATTATCACTTGTGCGATATGAAGTATAGAAATGCCGCCACCAGGCGCGGATATACCAATCACTAAAGTTAATACAATCATACCAAGAACATCATCTATGACTGCGGCGCCTAATATTATTCGGGATTCCACGGAATAGATTACATCTAAATCAGTGAGGACCCTTGCGGTAATACCAACAGAAGTTGCAACCATTGCCGCACCTATAAAGAGCGCTTCTACATTATGTCCAGTTGTTAATAGGATGTAGGCGGCTCCAAGCCCGAATGGGACTACCACACCGAGGACTGCAACAAGTGTTGCTAAGAACCCTACTTTCTTTAAATCGCTGAACTTAGTTTCCAAGCCGACTGTGAACAGCAATACAATAACACCAAGTTCGGCAAGCGTTGAAAGGACTTCTCCTTCGTATAGATGCAGGCTTTCGAGCGAAGATGCAATTTCTGCACCAAATAGATAATTTGCGAGCAATATCCCGGAAGGACCTATTATTATGCCTGCGATGATTTCTCCCACGACGGCAGGTTGTTTTAGCCTTTCGAATAATTCGCCCAAGCCTTTTGCAAGGGCATAGAGTACGAAAAGTTGAATGAGTATAAATTCAACGCCCGTTTCCATCAACCCACCAGAATAAGGAAATGCAAATATGTTTATAAATTTGCCTATCCTCGAAAAGGTAACACTGAAAAACTAATGAAAAACTAAGAAGAAAAAGTAAGAATGAAAATTTACGAAATACATACTATGAAATATAAAGTTTGAAATATGGAGACGCTATTTTTGGAAAGATAACATGCGCGAAGGTAGGGAAGATATTAAGGAGATGGATATGAGGGATAAGAACGATAATAAGATTGATACTGAGACAGAGAAGAAGGAGAGTAAGTATGATACGCTCTTTGCTATGATGAAAAGAAGGGGATTTGTCTGGCCTGCGTTTGAAATTTATGGAGGAAGTGCTGGTTTTTACGATTATGGACCTCTTGGTTGTGCATTAAAAAATAACCTTGTTGAGTTATGGAGAAAATATTTTGTAAAAGGAGAAGGTTTTGCAGAAATAGATTCGCCTAATATCTCGCCTGAGATGGTGTTTGTTGCCTCGGGGCATCTTGCTAAATTTGCTGATTATCTAGTTGAATGTAAGAGTTGCGGAAATGCGTTTAGAGCAGACCATCTGATAAAAGATAAAGTTCCGAATGCAGGGACTATGAAAGAAGATGAGTTAGAACGCGAAATAAAAAAACTTAATGTAAAATGTCCGATATGTAAAGGTGAACTTACCTCACCATATCCATTTAATCTGATGTTTAGGACAAACATAGGTCCGGGTGCGAAGAAAGTGGGGTATCTAAGACCTGAGACTGCTCAGGCGATGTTTATGGACTTCCCGTTTTTATATAGATATTTTAGAGAGAAATTACCATTTGGAGCAGTTCAGATTGGGAAGGGGTTTAGAAACGAGATTGCGCCTAGGCAAGGTATGATTAGGTTAAGAGAATTCAACATGGCAGAAGCAGAGATTTTTGTTGACCCTAAGAGTAAGGCACATCCGAAATTCATCTTGGTTAAAGATGAAAAATTGAAACTCTTAACAAAGAAGGAAGAACAACTTGAACTTACTGTAGGGGAAGCAGTATCAAAGGGTATAATTGCGCATGAGTTTTTAGGATATTACATAGTATTGACAAAACGATTGTTATTAGAAGCAGGTATCGACGAGAAGAGATTGCGGTTTAGGCAACACATGCCTGATGAAATGGCGCATTATGCGGCAGATTGTTGGGATGCGGAAGTTGAAATAACATTCGGGTGGACCGAGATAGTGGGTATTGCAGATAGGACTTGCTATGATTTATCTGCGCACATGAAAGTATCTGGTGCAGACCTTACTGCATTTGTAAGATACGAAACGCCCATGGAAGTGGAAAAGGAAGTGATAAAAGCAAATGTCTCTAAATTAGGACCTGTTTTTAAGAAAGAAGCGGGAGCAGTTAAGCAAGCGCTAGAATCTTTAGATGTTGAGTATGCAAGGGATAAAGACAAGATTGTCGTCGAATATGATGGAAAGAAGGTAGAAGTTACTAAAGATATGTTTACTATACAAAAGGTTAAGGAAAAGCGTGCTGGTGAAAGATTTGTGCCACATGTGATAGAACCTTCCTACGGCTTGGATAGAATTCTCTATTCTATAATAGAACATTCGTACAGAGAAAAGGTATCGATAGACGAAGAAACTGGAAAGGAAGAGAAGAGCATAGTAATGAGTTTTCCGAGTGTGATAGCGCCAATAAAGGTTGGGGTTTTTCCATTAATGGCAAAAGAAGGTCTTGATGAATATGCAAGAAAGATTGAAGATAGATTGCGTATCTTGGGTATCGCTACATTTTATGACGATTCAGGCTCTATTGGGCGAAGATATGCTAGGATGGATGAAGCAGGTACGCCATTCTGCATAACAGTTGATTATGATACGATAAAAGAAGGGAGGTTAAAAGATACGGTAACTTTAAGGGAAAGAGATACAACTAAACAGAAGCGCGTCCCCGTGGAAAGACTACCTGAAATAATATGCAACTTGGTATTTGGAAGATTAAGATTTGCAGATATGGAATACGAATATTGGGGATAGACTGAGAGAATGATATAATGAGAGAATGATAGGATATTAGCGATTTTGCACATGGAGAGATAATTGGAGAGATAGTTGGAGAGATAATTGGATTGATATTTCAAAAAAAATTGAAACCAAAAGTTTTTTATTTTTGGATGTAGATATGTTGATTGTGAAACTATGGTTGAAGGGGAAAAAAGTAGAGAAGAAAAGAATAGATTACCTAGGATGGTCTTGTGTGTATGCACTGGAAAATGTCCGGGTTTTGCAAAGATGGACATCTGGGATTTTATAAATATATGTAGGAACGAACTTCCTGTTGAGTTTGCATTTGTGCATCCACAATTGTGCACAGAAGACGGAGATAGGTTCTTTGCAGATTTTCTAAGAAAAGGTGAGAGGTATTTAGTAGCAGGATGTGCGCCTGCTATGCAATACAAGTTATTCAGAGATGCATTTCGTAATGCTGGCTTGGATGAGAAGGAGGCTCTTATTCCAATAGATGTGCGCGAGATGACGACAGAACAGGCTGTAAAGGTAGTTAAAGAAACGCTTGAGAAAAATGGATATAACATAGATACAAAATAGATTAAGAATAATAAGAATAAAGAAACTGAAAAGATGAACTTGAAAAGAAACACGAACGGTGAAAAGATGAGCGGAGAAACATACATGGGAGCGCCAAGAGAAAAGATACCTTGGTATCCAACTATAGATTGGACAAAATGTAACCATTGCGGAGATTGTGCAAAGTTCTGTGCACATTCTGTTTTTAAGATGGTCGAAAAAGATGGAAAAAAGAGACTCGAATTTGAAAACAAGTATAACTGTGTGGTATTTTGCAAGGCATGTGCATTAATGTGTCCGATGAATGCGATAACTTTTCCAGACAAGAAAGAGATTTTGAAGATAATAAAGGAGAACAGGGTATAGTAAAAAGGGAAATGGAATGAGACATGGAGATAAGGAGGTGGAAAAATGGTTGAGAAAAAGGTAGCAGTAGGAGCATGTACTGGATATGGACATTATCTTGGTAGTGTTGCAAGAAGAGCAGAGTATCATGTGGTAGATGAGTTGAGGAAAGATAAGAGCGTGCTATTATGTCCCCCTGCACTTGCAGCAGGTGTAGAAGAAGACGTTCGGTTTATTAAAGAGCATCCTGTGGTTTCGATAGAAGGATGTGCAGCGCAGTGCCAGAGAAAGATAGTGGAGTTAGCGGGCGGGCATGTTGATGCAGTTGTCATAGTTGAAGAGATTGCAAAAAGGAACAACATAATTATAGATAAGAACAAGAGAGAAGTTGATAAGAAACTTGCCTATCTTGTAGGCGAGGAAGCGTCTAAGATTGTTGATAAAATATACAATGGATATAAAGAGGTTTTGCCATCTTATGGTATTCCGAGATGTCAGGTTTGTGTGCAGGGTGATGTATGTGTAGTTCCTTGTACTGGAATGGGAAAAGCGCTTGGGGGTGCTGCACGGCTTGGAGGTTTTAAGGCAGAGGAAAGAGGATGCGTTGCTACCTATGTTTGTCTACCATCTTTGGCTGCAAAATCTGGAAAATACGAAGATGCGGTAAAGAATATGCCGAGCATAACGATAGACGGATGTGTAGAAAAATGCGCATCTAAGATAGTGCAATCTTCAGGTGGGAAAATTAAAAACAGAATATTTGTTCCTAAACTTTTGAAAGATAAAGGCTTAAAACCGCCTGAAAATAGGATGGAATTAGGTGAGGAAGGAGAGGCAGTTGGCAAAGGTATAGCAGATGAGATTGAGAAATTTGTTGCGAAGATGAAGGTAGAAGAGAGCAAGTAGGCGAGAATATGAAAGGTGATTTTTTAGAATATCAGGTTGACAAGTTTATATTCAGAGTTAAGAAAGGATACTATTACAATTGGAACGACTGTTGGGCAAATATCGAAGGTGATATTGCTACTGTTGGAATAACAGATTATATACAAAGACAGGGGGGAGACGTAATATCAGTAGAACTTCCGAATGTAGGGCGTGTGATTGAGCAATTTGAAGATGTTATAACCATGGAAACCGTGAAGGCAGTAATACCAGTTATTTCACCTGTAGGTGGAGAGATAATCGAAGTGAACAAATTACTTGAAGAATCACCTGAATTAGTGAATGCAGACCCTTATGGGAAGGGGTGGATATACAAGGTCAGGCTTGGGGATAGAGAAGAATTGGATAATTTGGAGAATGCTGAAAAGTATTTTGAGATAATGAAAGATAAGATAAAGAAAGAGTTGAAGAAGTAAAGAATGTGAATAAGCAAAGGAAGGAGTGAGAATATGGAAGAAGTGATAGTAATACCCTGTAGCGGGATGGGCAAGTCGTTAGGAAGTGTGGCAAGAGAGGTTGCGTATAATCTGCAAAAGAGTAGGAAAGACGTTAAGGTAATATGTTTGGGGAGTTTAACTGCAGGTGTCGAAGAAAATATTAAAGAGATAAAGGGAAAGAAGGTGTTTACGATAGATGGATGCAAGTTACTTTGTGCGCAAAAGAATGTAGAGCATTACGGTGGGAAACTTGCAGAATCTATACTTACAGTAGAATATCTTAAGAAAACGGGTTTGAGTCCGAAAGGGATTATAGAATTGAACGAAGATGGGAATAAGTTGGCTAAAATAATTGCAGATGAGATTAGTAAGAAGATAGAGGGGTGAATTAAATGGGAACATGTTCATGTGGTGGTGATTGTAATAAGAATAAAGTCGGCTTGGTATCATGTTCAGGCGAGGAGATACCTGAAGGGACTATTGCTCGAATAGCAACTAGATTAGTTCTTGAAAAATTGCGTCCAAATGAAAGTGTAACTATATGTTTTCCTTTGTTCATAGCAGGGGGAGAAGAGGATAGGAACTTTGCAAAGAATTATCCAACGATATCTATAGATGGATGCGATAAATATTGTGCAAAGAAAGGGACAGAGAAACTATCTGGGAAGGTATATGGGAGCATAGAAATAAGAAGTTTGTTAGCATCTAAAGGCTTGGATATCCCTAAAGAGGTTAAACCTTGGGATACTCCGAAGTTGATGGAATACGCAGAGGTAGTAGCGCAATCGATTGCTGAGAAAATAGACGAAGTTTTGAAAGAGAATAAGGTAGTTGAAGGATGCTAACCAACTGATTCTATCTCAATACCTACGTACATACAAACAATCAACAATCCTTCTCCTTTGAAACTCTCTTATTTTATATATCTTATTTCTATCATATTTCTGTAATATATTTCTGAAATTATTTCCATAAATCTGCATTCTTGAAACTTGAAAAAAATTTTAAATGAAACCTATATCCAAGTGAACTGTAATTGAAATTTTCTGTAATTGAAACTGTGTGTGAAACCTAAATGATATATTCCTCCAAGCCGATATTGTGTTTGACATCATAAAAAAGATACAATAAAAAGATAAAATAAAAACTAGAAAGGGTGGGTTGTGATGCAATCTGGCAATTTACAGAACGATTTAAATGTGAAATTTAAGATGGTGAAAGTAGGATATATAACAGAAGAAGCAGACTCATGCTGGATTGCACTTCATGCAGATGGACTACTTGAAACAAACAATCATATTTGGTCAGGACCCGAATGTAAGTACAAGAAAGGGTATCATAGGTATCGTGTCGAAGAAAGCAAGGTAAATAAATTAATTGAACTTTTATCTAAAGTTAAGTTGACGCCATACGAGAAAAGAAGTTCTTTAGTTTTTGGAATTATGCCGATAAGGACCGTGGAAACAACAGATGGGCTGTTCGAATATACTGAAGATGAAACAAAAAGTGGTGGAAAGAAGAGCATTGCCGAGTATTTAGACGAGATACATAAGGGTGCGCGTGAAATCAAGGAGGACGCTTACTAGATATCCTAATCTCCTTTTTCCTAATCTTTCTTCTTAATTCTTAATTTGGATTTCTTAATTCGAATTTTCTTTTGCATTTTTTTCGATTTTAGATTATCATGTTAGATTATCGATGTTGTTATATCATTTTTAAATTCTGTTAATATTCCCCAAATCCAGGACTTTCTTTCATCTTGGGTGGTGTCTCCACCCTTTTTGAGGCTATGATATCGTCTATTCTTAGAATCATTATTGCAGCATCTGTTGCTGAAGATATTGCTTGCATACCTACACGCAAAGGTTCGAGAACCCTGTTATTTTTCATATCTTCTACTTTTCCGGTAATTACATCGATACCATAGGTACTCTTTCCGTTTTTATGCTCTTTTCTCAGGTCAACAATTGTGTTTATGGGGTCCAAGCCGGCATTCTCTGCTAAAGTTCGTGGTATTACTTCAAGCGCATTTGCAAACCGTTCGACTGCAAGTTGTTCACGACCACTGATTGTATTCGAGAAATCCCTTAGTCTCATTGCAAGTTCGATTGCAGTAGCGCCTCCACCAGGCGTGATTTTTCCATCTTCGAACACATCTGCAACTACTCTCAGTGCGTCGTTTAGCGACCTGTCAACTTCAGAAACAACATGCTCGGTACCACCACGAATAAGGATAGAAACCGCTTTTGCATTCTTTGCTCCAGATATGAAAGTCATGTGCCCGTCTGCAATCTTCCTGTTCTCCACGACTTTCGCATGTCCAAGGTCTTTATCTGAAATCTCGTCTATTTTTGCAATTATGTTTCCACCAGTTGCCTTTGCGACCTTCTCAAGGTCTGATTCTTTTACTCTCCTTACTGCATATATCTTCTCTTTCGTAAGATAATACTGTGCAAGGTCATCAATCCCTTTTTGGCACAGCACAACATTAGCCCCTGCCGATTTTATATTCTCAACCATCTTTTTCAAAGTGTTTTCTTCTTCTGCAAGAAATGCTTGCAACTGTTGAGGGCTCGTAATCTGGATTTTCGCTTCGACTTCTGTTTTCTTTATCTCGAGCCCCGAAGATATTAAGGCGATTTTTGCATCTTTAACTTCTTGAGGCATCTGAGGATTTACAGGTTCCTGTTCAAGTATTATTCCGTCTATAAGCATAGTATCTTCAATCGAACCACCTTCTTTTTTCACAACTTGTATGTTGTCCATATCTACTGTATATTTCCCGTCTGTTTTCTCTGCGATTCGAGAAATTGCTTTTACTGCGATTTTCGCAAGATGTTCCTTTACCTCACCCACGCCTTTCGAAGACATAGAGGTCTTTGCAATGTCTAACAAGGTCTGTTCGTCGTTAACTGAAACTGAAATGCCGAGAGATTGGAGATATTCGAGTGCTTTGTTAGATGCAAGCCTATACCCTGACGCAATTACCGTAGAATGTACATTCTCATCAATCAAATCTTCTGCGCTTTTGAGAAACTCGCCTGCAAGAACTACTGCCGTAGTAGTTCCGTCGCCTACTTGCTCGTCTTGAGTTTTTGCAACCTCTGCAATCATCTTTGCTGCAGGATGCTGTATCTCAATCTCTTTAACAATAGTTGCGCCATCGTTCGTTATTGTTACATCACCTGTTGCATTAATAAGCATCTTATCCATACCTTTAGGTCCAAGAGTAGTACGAATAGCATCTGCAATCGCTCTTGCTGCTGCTATGTTATTTTGTTGTGCGCTCTTCCCTTTCTCTCTTACAGTCCCCTCACGAAGCACAAGTACCGGAATTTGTCCATTTGGGCTACCAATCATATATACCAAGCCTCCTTACAGAATCTTCTCTAATAACCGAAAAATTGAATAAATTCCTTTCTTGCTAATAACGCACGAGTCTTGATGAAAATATATTTTTACGGCGCTTGAACTAAGCAAATACCGAACTAAACAAATACTTTAACGAGCCAAATATGGAAATGAATGTGAAAACAAAACAGATATGAAATAAATTAAGAATAAGACGAATAAGATAAATATCGGAATCCGATACACTAAATACACTACCTAGCCATTGCATACTTGAATGCAGGGACTGCAATCGCAATCATGACCAAGCCAAAGCCCAACAGCACGCTTACATCGAGGAAGATATCCTCCAAGGTAGCACCTAATACAAGGACTTTCCTCATGGCATCTACTGCATAAGTAAGTGGTAGAAACTTTGCTATTATTTGCATGAACCAGGGCATCTGTTGGATCGGATAGAACACGCCCGAAAGGAACATCATGGGAAATTGTATCGCAGTCATGACCATCATTGCAGTCTCTTCATCAGATGCAAAACTTGTAAGTACAATCCCCAAGCCAATAAACGAAAACACACCAAGTAGCATTAGCAGATAAGCAAGCGCAATCGAACCATGTATGGTTATACCAAATATAAATACCGCAAGTAGAAGAATAATGGTACCTTGAAGCATACCTCTTGCAGATTGTGCAAGCGTCTTACCAAGTATTATTGATATACGTCTTATGGGCGCCACCATCATGCCATCTAAAGTGCCTATTTCTTTCTCGTGCGAAATAGCCCTTGGCAATCCCATCATAACTGACATCATAACAACCATGGTAATAAGCCCAGGTGCCATAAATTGGTAATAGTTTGTTGTGCCCTCAACAGTCGATTTTGTCTTTACAGTATATGGTTTTACAATTGCATACGCTTTTCCAAGCGTCGAATTCGTGTTATAATTCGTGTTATAAGTCCCGTTCTGTTGCTCTGTGCCATTTGCCAACATCTTTGCAACTTTCATTGTAGAAATTTTTTCTCCTATGCTCTCAAGTATATTCGATACTATACTACTAAGCATCAAAGAAACCTGTGGGTTTGATTGGTCTGTTAAAATTGTAATGTTTGTTTGGATGTTATTCGAAATCGCACTCGAAAAACCTTCGGGGACTATAATCGCACCCGATATATCTCCTCTTGTTATGCACTTCTTTGCATCATTCTCAGTCTCTGCATTCGAAAACACGAAAAGGTTTGTTCTGTTATTTGTGGAGTATAGGGTATCTAAAAACATTACAGTATAGTTTCTATCTTCAGAATATTTATCGTAATCAACTATAGCAACTGGCGTATCTTTTAAGGTATTTTCAGATGGGAAGATAAACCCAGTCATAAGCATCATGAACATGGGTACCACAATTAGCATCACGACTGCAAACCTATTTCTCGAAAATTCCAAAAGGTCTTTGTGAGCAATCCAAGCCGTTTCTCTTAACAATCTTTTCATTTTATCACCTTATTCGCTTAGGTGCCTGATGCGGCCTATGTGCTTTCACTTTATCGCTTACAGAATCTCTTAATTCTCTACCTGTAAGTTTTATAAATACATCTTCAAGTGTGGGCTCTAAATCCTTCATGGTTACAATCTTACCTTTTTGCTTTCTTATCGCGTCTATTATAATATCAAATGAATTTTCGCCATTCGCATGCACTTTGATAACATTTGGATTCTCAAGAGAGGTAATTACAGACGAAATACCTTTTGTACTTTTTAACTCATTTATTATCTCTTCCTTTCTATCTTTGAGTTCTATCTCAAATATGGAAACATCTTCCCCAGATATCATCTTCTTTAAATTCTTTGAGGTATCGAGAGCTACTATTTTACCTTTGTCTATTATACCAATCCTATGGCATAACATATCTGCTTCATACATTATATGAGTAGTTATTACTACGGTCGTACCCCTTGTATTCAATTTTTGCACAAATTCTCTTACTTCCTTAGTCGCATGAGGGTCAAGTCCCAATGTAGGTTCGTCAAGAAAAACAATATCAGGCTCGTGCAAAAGCGCACGTATTACATTTATCCTTTGCTTCATACCCGTTGAGAACTTTCCAATCTGAGTATCGCGCCATTTTTCCATGTTTACAAGCGCCAAAAGTTCATCTATCTTATCATTCAATCGCGAAGGTTCCAAGCCGTATAATTTCCCAAACAATCTCAAATTCTCATACGCAGTTAATCTATCATACATTATCATCTTCTCAGACACCAAGCCGATATGTTCTCTTACTTTTTCAGGCTCGCGGACTATATCAAAACCTGCAACTTTCGCACTTCCTGACGTAGGGGTAAGCAGTGTGCATAACATCCTAATAGTCGTCGATTTGCCTGCTCCATTAGGTCCTAAAAAACCAAACAATTCTCCTTTCTTAACTGAAAGAGATATTTCATCTACCGCCTTCAATTCCTTGAATTTCTTTGTCAACGAAAATGTTTCAATCGCATTCTCCATCATACTACCTCACGTTGAGCACGAAAATTATTTCGCAAGACTTTGTTAGTCATTAAACAACCTCAAGAGTCCAAGCAAATTTTATCCCCAGCCCCTTATTTCTATCACACTCTTCTACGTCTATTTTATATGCTTATCCATTAATTTCCTCATTCATTTTTTAATTCATTTTTCTTTGCACGCCTTTCTTGAAGTTCCTTTTTCAACCTTTCAATTGCAGGTACAGGTGTAGGGTCATAACCATTCAAAATCGCAGCATATATTGATACAAAATCGCCAAGATAAAAAGCATGCATCATCCTCTCTAACATTGAGTTACCTTCAGCCCAGACCTCTATCATTTTCTTTGCATTACCCATCACAAGTTCTTTGGTAAGTTCTATCCTTTCCCTAATTTCAGCAGGCTCCCCCTCTTCTCTAAATATAATTGCAGAAAATAGATGCACTCTTCTATCTTTCTCCCAAGCCACTATGTCGTTATGGTTCATCTCTGGAAACACACCTGAAATTGCAAGCATTTTCGCATTCTCATTTAATTGGTTACGCCATCTACGTGCAATCGATGAGTATTTTGCCGTAGAGTATATCGCGGGTATTGAAGTATGTATCTTTACTGCAATCTGTTTTGCCGGATTCGTCTTTGTATCTGTTTCTGGTAATAGATTAGGTCTGAAATCCCTAAGATGCTGTACTGTTTTTTCGATGTTATCATTTTCAGATAGGAAACCAAGCCTGTTGAATATTACAATCATGGGTGTGAGGAGATAGCCAATTGCGGTTCTTGGTGGAATCCCAGATGGTAATTTCACATAAGGAACATTATTTTCCTTGCATAGTTCTTCAAGTTTCCCACCTGAAGTTATCGCTAAATTCTTGCACCCTCTTGATAGAGAATCTTTAAAAGTGCTTATTGTCTCTTCGGTATTTCCCGAATAACTCGTTGAAATTACAAGTGTGTTCTTGTTCGAAAATTTTGGAAGTTTATAATCACGAAAGTTAAATATTGGACAGGGACAGGTCTCAAATGCAAGGTTCCTTATAATATCGCCGCCAATCGCAGAACCTCCCATACCAGAAATAATTATCCCTGTAAGTGAATTTGCATCAATTCCACTCATATCAAGGGACTGTGACAAATTGGCAGAATGTTCCATCTGTTCAGGTAACATCTTAACTATGTCTAACATATTCTGTGTATCTATCAATTTCAAATAATCCAAATCACAAAGGAGTTTTTCCCGTTTCAAACATATCCCTCAATATTGAACTTGCGAATATAAACCTGTATTACAAAACAAATAAATAAAGAATTGCAGAGTTAAACATTTGAGTTAAAGATTTACATATATCGCGTAGTGCATTAATGCATTTATCCATGGTTCGGCTCGTATGGATTGAAGGCTGGGTCTCCGTGAATTATAAATTCTTCGAATGTATCGTCGTTTGAACCGCCGCCATCGGTCCCCTGGCTTGCTACAAAAGCATTCCTTGCAAGTGTCATGGCAACTCCGACGCTTGTATCTGCAGGTGTTACACCAGTTAGTCCACCTGATTTGTTATAGATATAGCCTGTAAGATGTGCCCAGAAATGTAGTGCCATCAAATCGCCTAATTTTTCGCCACTTGTTGCATCGGGATTCGGGAATATTACGCCCCAACTCGACCGCGTTGCTCCTATATAACATGCAAGTCCTGCATGCAAGAACGCCTGCGATATGCAGTTATATGGCTGCAAACCATCTATGCGACCTGTAACACATGAACTTGCCCAAAGGACTGAAGGACCGAATGCCATGTTCTTTACATGTGCAACATCGAATGCGCCACCTGCCGAGATTGGAGGAATGGGTCCATAACTTCCTTCTACTGCTGGCGGAACATACCAGTAATAGAAACCATGCGCACAGAAGAATATGAAGTTCGCAGATTCGTAATATGGACCTGCTCTCTGTCTTCTGCATTCGTCTTGTTTCCATAACCTATCCTGTTTTACGGTAAATCCTGCTTGCTGGAACGCTGCATTTATCTTGTATGCCGCAGTTTCTGCAGCACCCACGGGTGGTTCTGAACCTATGGTAGTATATCCTGAATTCTTCCATTCTGCAAGGTCGATTCCGTTCCTCCCTCCACGCATATTGTCTATAATCTCTTTATAGAAGAAAGTTCGTGCAATCAACGCGCTTACATCTTGAGCGTCCCATCCATCTATCCTTCCCACAGGAAGTTCAAAATCAGGTTCTTTATCTCCGATATCCATAGGTGCGTTATCAGGGTCTGCATCTACGCTCGAATATATTATATCTGAAGGTATTCCAAACCCTTCTGTTGCATCGCCCTGCCCCGTGCTGTTATAATAATACATGGGAATCATATTTGTATCTGCGATAATTCCAAGATATGTTGGATTCCCTGCATTTAAGTCTGACTGATATTTATCAGCCAAGCCGAGCCAATCATCTCTTGTCTCTGCAGGCATACCTGCCAATCGTCCTAGCAACCTGTTAAGGTCTGCTTTTACAGTTGCTACATGCTGATTTGCATTTCCAATCGAAGAAGGATTACTTGCTGGGTCGCCACAACTCTTGCATCCTACATAACCTGGATTGTATAGAGTATATTCAGGCTTGGCTAGAACTACACCTTTATGATATGCAGTGAGATATGGCGCCATTGAGGACAGATTCGGCATAAGCCTATAGGTCGGGTCTGATAATTTCTGAATTGTAATAGTGCCTGAATAGGTTGACGTATAATCCCCCTCTTCAGCAACTAAGTATGAATTACCCCAATCAGATGGCAATCTTGCAAGAAGTTGAATTGCATGTTTCCCTTGTTTCTTGTAAAATGGCAATTCTGTGTGGAAGACTGCATACTCGTTCGTAGCAAACCAATCTGCTGGATTTCTATCAGGTATGTTCTTGTATCCAGGCGTACCACCGAAAAACTCAAGCACATCTGAAGTTCCGGCTTCTTCTGAGATTACTCCATCTTCGTCGCTATCAACCCCAATATAACAATATAACCTTGCGCCTGAGAAATCCCCAAGCCGCTCTTGTGATATATCAAACTTAAAATCGACTACAAGGTTTGCATATTCATAATCTGCAGGGATTTCGAAATAGTGTATGGGGTTCTCTGCGCTTACTGAAGGTGCAGCGCCTGGATATGCAGCGGCATCAGAATGTGTTGCCTCTCCTTCAAATGGAAATACTACTTGGCTGACTACCGCATACGGCTTGGTATCCAAAGGATTTGCCATTGTAACATAGGTAACATTACCCCCAAGCCGCTGTCGCACTAACGCAATCGATACATCTTGAATTTCCTCAACTGTTTTGAACTTCATGGTCTTTCCATATCCTTTGAAGTCGTCATCGCCACATACAATTGAATACTTTACATGTAGGCTTTTAAGCACGCTTGCAACTTGAGTATCAACTACATCTGTAAATATAACAGGGATGTTTAGATAACTTGCCATGGCGACTGCAACAACTGCTTCTTCGTATCCAACTATGGATTTTTTCTTTTGCATTTCTACGATAATCACGCCATCGGAAGATGCCCAGAATCCTTTCGCAGTTGCAAGTGAAACTGCCTTAGGTCCTATTTGCGAGAAAGTCTGGTTTGATCTGAAAAGAATCGAAGGTGAATTTAGAGAAACATCACCTATAGTTACCACGTCAGGATTTCTGTATAAGTTCAAGAACCTTGTTACTGCGTATGATGGGTCGTTACTATTCATTACAAGGAGAGGGCACATCTTAGGCTCGCTTGAACCTTCTTCATAATACATAGCAATCGGAGTACCAATCATTGCATAATTTGGTGAACTATCGGATACAACAAGAGCATTTGGTGTTATGGGAGTTCTTTCAGACTTTGAGGAAAGGAGGTCTTGCAATGTGGCTACACCAGTTTCATAATTATCTGTGGGATTCATGGGAACAAAAATTAACACCCCTGCGATAGTTGCAATAATAATAGCAACAACTGCAATTGTAAGTATCTTACGTGTTTTATCATCTTTCCCAAGAAGTTCATCGATTTTATTTGCAAATTGACCAGGAGCGACCATGAGACCACCTGCCTATCCTCTTATTACGACATGCAGAATATTTATGTATTTTGGTAAATTCATCTAGAATCAATTCATCTTGAACCCTTTGTATAAATCGTATAGAAATCGGTTGTGGAAATCAGGTTATCCTCTTAACTGCTAAGTCTATTACCACGTGTGAAATCCCTGGCGCGTACGATTTTACTTCATGCAGCCTATTAACCGTTACAGAAAAGGCATTTCTTGCACTTTCTTTCTTAATTCTATCAATAACTTCTTTTGCAAGTGGTTCTTCAGTAGGGACAGTATCATGGAAATGTATTATTCCGCCTGACTTTTTGATTATGTTAAGCGCCTTTGCAAAGTAGTTAATCGTGCCATGAATATACCCCATCATTATTCTATCTGCACATTCGAGTGGTGATACAACGAGATTATCTCCAAGATGGGGCTCTACTATATTCTCAACTCCATTTATTTTTACATTTTCTACAAGATAATTATACGATTCTGGATTAAGTTCAATTGCCACTACCTTTCTTGCACCTGTGTATTTTGCTATGGGAAGTGTAAAATAACCTATTCCTGCAAACATATCTACTACATATTCATCTTTGCAATTTATCCTCGACATCCTTACTCTTTCGTCTGTATTTCCAGAAGAAAACATTATCTTTGATACATCGAGTTTATATTTTATTCCATTCTCGACATGCACAGTCTCTGTGGAATCTCCATATATCAACTCTACGTTCGGTTTTCTCATCTTTCCATAAACTCCATATTCTATAACCACGCTTTTTGCAGAAAGCGCATCTGCATACACTTTTCCAATCTCTTTTTTGTATCCTTCCAATTCTTTCGTTTCGTTCGTAACTCTATTCGAGAATTTTAGTAGAATTATATCTCCAAGCCGGTCCCATTTTCTCGGTAATTTTTTCTGCACTTTTTCGGGGAAATTTCGTTTCTTTGCAAGTTCTATAACAACATCGTATGGTTCTGGTGGCAAACGTCTCTCTGATACTTCAATCTCTATTACCTCGCCTCCTATTTTGCTCATTTTTTGCAATTCTATTATATCAGGCTCTCTTTTAAGAGGAAAAATTACAAAATCTTCTTCTTTTGTTACCTTTCTTTGGTTTTCAAGTATCTGCATTTCTACAAGTAACTTATTTGCAAGGTTTGCTTTTGTTTTCTCAATCTTCAGCGCATGCATATGTTTTCTGAATAAATCTTTAAATCGATAATCCTTTTGAAACTTTATCTTTCCTTTTTTATCTTCTTTCGAGGTCTTCTCCACCCATAAAAACCTGCTGGACTAAGTTGTATATATCTTCCAAGCCGGTGCCATTTTTTGCAGAAACAGGTGTGAGCGCCTTATAGGTACCCACAGTTTCCAATGCCTTGAAGAGTTCGAGCGAAAGTTGTGTTTGCATTGCTGCATTTTCATCAAGCGCATCGTTGTAAAGTCTATATGGGTCTTCTGACCATGCAAGGATGTTATTCATTTTTTCATCTGTCAAGGTATCTGTTTTTGTAAGTAGGTTAATCAATGGGGAAACAAACCTGAACTGGGTTGAGGCTGAAAGTAGAACTTCTGAAATAAACCCTGACGGCTTGGAACATAGCATAGGGTCAAATAAAAAGCAGAGCGCATTCCTACCATCTGGATTAAAATTCTCGACGATATGTTTGCTTGCCTGCCTAAAAGTAAAAAGTTCCATTTGACCTGGCGTATCTACGATGACATAATCCGTATCAAATCCTTCTATGATAGCACGAAGTTCTTTTATTTTCATTGCAACCATATCTGCAGCCGCTATTTGTGCACCATTAGGACCCAAGCCGTATTCTCTCATCACCTTTGTTAGAGTAATCCAATCTCTAATATCCACATCTGCATCATAAGCAAGGTCCTCTGCTCCAGGGTCTATGTTAACTATTGTAGAATCGTAACTATGGTCGTTCATCCACGATGCAAATGCAGATGCAAGTGTGCTTTTGCCACTCCCTGCAGTACCTATAAAGTAAACAAATACTGGTTCCATGGAAACACCAATAAAATTATTTTCCAAGATTACGCATTACTTCTTCGTAAACCTTTTCTGGGATTGAGTCTATATTCTTAGTGAGTTCAAACTCAACCTCGTCCTTTACACTCTGTTCGGGGTCTTTTGAAAGGTCAATTAGGAGTTTCTGCGCATTTTTTGAAAGGTTTTTGAAATTCTCTGCGATAACAACTACAATATCTTCTCTCACTCTTGGGTCAGGGTCATGGGCAAGTTTTTCAATAATCTTTTCACAATCTTTAGCAGGAATCTTATCGAAATTCCTATTTATGTTAAATGCAACCTCTTCTCTAACTCTACTTTCAGGGTCTTCTGCAAGTCTTAAAAGGATTTCTCTTACGTCATCTGGAAGTTCTTCGTAGTATTGAGTTATCGCGTATGCTATGTCTTCTCTTACTTTAACATCCTCAACTTTTGAGAGCGTCCTTATCAGTTCTATTCTCATGTTGAATGGAAGTTTATCAAAATTCGCAATGACACCAGAAGCAACTCTTCGTTCGTGAACATCGACTTTCTTTCCAAACACTTTTTCTTCTTTTTTCGGTTCTGCTTTCTCAGTGCTCTCTACAATTCTCTTACTTACCTCAGGCTTGGGTTCGGGTTTTACTTCACTCTTGGGTTCTACTCTTGTTTCAACTTTTGCTTCTTCTTTCTTTGCACCCATAAGTAGGGCAGCGAGGGCCGCGGCTCTGTCATCGAATTTCTCATCGCTTTTCTTTACTTCAGGCATTTTTACGCCTTGTTTAGCTAGTCTTGCAAGTTCGAACAAGGATGGCAATTCTTCAACTGAAGTCTGTTTCGTTTCTGTGGCTTTTTCAACTTTTACTTCTTCAACTTTAGGTTCGACTTTTTGCTCTGTAACTTCGATTTTTGTTTCTTTAGGTGGTGTAATCGGCTGTTCGGCTGCTATTTCTTTTATTTTCACAGTTTCTTCTTCGATTTTTGCTTCTTCGAATCCTTCGACTTTTTCTACAATCTCTTCCTTTTTAACTTCTGCTTCTTTTACAAATTCTTTCCTCACATCTTCGAAGATTACTTTACATTTTGGACATTCTGTTGCATTTTCATCGATAATTTCGCCACAGGATGGGCATTGGAAGGTATCCTTGAATTCCTCACCGCAAGCAGGACAGAATTCCATGTCTTCTGTAATCTCGGCAGAGCATATCGGACATGCTAAAGTAGTTGCAAGACTGATTCTACACTCCGGACAAAGATTCGCATTCTCAGGAACTTCGGCGCCACAAGCAGGACATTCGTATTTACCTTCTTCTACTTCGACCTTTTGTAATCCTTTCTCTATAACAGGTTCTTCTTTGACTTCTTCGAGTTCTACCTCTTTTACTCTTTGCTCAACAGGAACTTCTGTTTCCCTTGGAACGTTCGTAAGTCCTTCTGATTCTAATCTTGCATCACGTTCCTTTCTTGCCTTTTCTTTTGCTTCGTATTCCTCAAGTTCTGCGCCTTTTAACTCTTCAGTATCGACTTCCTTGATTTTTTCAACTTCGACTTTAGTAGGAACTTTACTCAATTCCTCGACTTCTTCTTTTGCCTCAACGACTTCTTCTTCGACTTCTTCCTCGGCAACTTCTTCAACAACTTCCTCGACGACTTCAACTTCGCCTTCTTCGAACAAAACACCACATTTATTGCATCTTGTGGCATCTGCAGATATGATTGCGCCGCATTCAGGGCACTGATATTCTTCAACAACTTCTTGCTCGACTTTCTCCTCGGCAACTTCTTCAATTTTCTCTTCAGAAACAGTTTCAGCAACTTTTTCAGGCTCGGAAATCTTTAATTCTGCGTTTGTCGGCTTGGGAAGTTCTATATCTGATATACCAAGTTCTTTCTCCACTTCTGTTAGAGTTTCTTGGAGTTTCTGAATTACATCTTTTGTTTCGGGTTTTTCTTCGACAACAATCTCTTCCTCGACTTTTTCTTCGATTTCCTCCTCGGCAACTTCTTCAATAGGTTCTTCAACAATTATTCTTTGTTCGATGGCTACCTCGGCTTGGAATGCTGAATTTGTATACATTTCAAGCGCCATACCAAAAAAGACAGGACCTATGGCCACACTAACCAATTCGTTATTTTTAGAAAGGAAACCTACAAGAGCAAGGACAAAACCGATAAACAAAATCCCAATGCCAATATACTCAAAAGAAGAAAAAGCGTCTTTACTCCCATTTGTTTTTAATTTATCTGAATTCTTATTTTTTTTATCTTGGGAGGTTTTTTGCTTAGTTTGCATATACATCCCTATCCAATTATTAATATTAGAATATATAGGTAAGGATATAAGGTTTATGGGATAGGTGCTCTTTGGAAGTTATCTATAAGACTAACTTCAGTAACTAACAAAATCTTGCGAAGTAATTTTCATGCGATAAATATTTGATATGACTTTTATCGCCTCATATCTGCGCTAAGTTGTAACTTTCATAGAATAATTTCTTCCAAATCGGCATCATTAATTAAGACTCGAAAGTCATTTGTTTTTGCTTCTTTTTTGAGTAGTTTTAGATTGGATATTTGAACATTGCTTAATAATGATGTTGAAAATGGTAGGTTGCTTGTAAGTTTTAGGATTGGAAGATGGATGTATGATGTGTTACAAATCTTTACATCTTTTAAATTTGTAAACAAAATCATCTTGATTAAACCATCTTTTATATCGTCTAAAGAGGGGAGTATAGAGCGACTACTATGTTTCCCCTCTACTAGGTAAACTATCTTCTTTTCTATTTGAGCTTCATCACAGGTAAAGAAGTAATACCCCCCAAGATAATTTTTAATTGTTAAAGAGGCTTTTACTCCTGATAATCTTT
>Ga0078972_1004252_pt1 | contig 39993 bp, 30 predicted proteins | sample YelNatPaOPGAMG01_FD_67568 | JGI IMG/M metagenome (GOLD analysis project Ga0078972, IMG submission 67568) | Hot spring thermophilic microbial communities from Obsidian Pool, Yellowstone National Park, USA - OP-RAMG-01 (SPADES assembly) (version 2) | ecosystem: Environmental > Aquatic > Thermal...
TCCTTTTGTGAGGATTACTCCCTTGGTCTTTGTGGGCCAAGGGAGGGGTGTCTTTATATACATCATTTTTAATTTTTTCGTCTATAGTTTTCATAAACATCATAAAATAGTTAACAGAACTTAGGTTTTTAGGAGGAGATTATGATATAGGTTATATATTCTTCAAGAGTTTACTTAAACTACAATTCCCAAATCCTTGGAGTGAAGATTTTTCAGAAAAAGAAGGTTTTAACATAATGCCGTTTGTTGCGGTAATGCATCTGATTGACAAACTCAATAGAAAATCTACAAAGAGAGGATTAGATAAAACCGAGTTCAGTATTTTTGTCCCAACTCTTATAAGCTTTGACCGAATTAATGATCATGTTGAAAGAATTTTGGAATTCAGAAAAGAGAAAAATAAAAAGAGATATATTCTCAATTTTGCAAAGGAATTTTATGAAACAAAAAAGGTACCAGACAAAAAGATAAACAATTTGTTTGATTACGGAGATAACATAATGAGATATTTTAGACTTACAAGATATTTTAAAGTTTCAATGGATCCTTTGGGGTATTACTGGAATATTGATCTCGAACCTTCACGAGAAGTTGAAATAGAGCAACTTTTAGATATGTATAGTGGAGCGGCTTTCAAATTTAAGAGTTTAACAGATTATTTGGAATATCTATCTGATATTACTAAACCCACGCTACCTTGGGAGAAAAAAGAGAATCTAAAAAAGATAGCTCAGTCATTAAAAAATGCAACTATTGACTTAATTGAAAAGGGAAACCTACAGATTATTCAAGATAAACAAGAATTTTTACTTGCAGATATAGAAAAGATGAACAAAAATCAACTGGAGAATTACATTTCTCGTTTAAGGGAATTTAATCTGGAATTGAAGGAACGATTAAAAAAAATAAAGTTAATGGGTGACTTAAATAGAATTGAGAAATTAATAAAAATCCTACGAGATCCTAAGAATTTAAAGAAGTATGAACCAGAACAATTTGAAAAACTAATAACAGAGGCATTAAAAATAATTAATGATGAAATTCTAATAAGACCAAACTACCCAACAGATGACGATGGTGAACCTGTTAATCATTCTCCTGGAAACAAACCCGATATAGAATGTTATTACTCAACATTCAAAGCAATTTGTGAAGTAACACTAAATACATCAAAACTACAATGGGTACAAGAAGGACAACCTGTAATGAGACATTTAAGAGACTTTGAAGTTCAACATCGAGGTGACGAGGTATTTTGTATTTTTGTCGCACCACAAATTCACAGCGATACATATTCTCAATTTTGGATTTCTGTAAGATATGAGTATAACGGTTCACCTCAAAAAATAGTGCCATTGACAACGGAACAATTTGCAATTCTCTTAGAAACATTGTTAACTCTTATAAAACAAGGTAAAAGATTTACTCATAAAGAGTTATATGAATTATATTGTAGGATAATTAACGAATCAAAAAAGTTAGCAAGTTTCTCAGACTGGGCAATATTTATTCATAAAACTGTAGAAGAATGGCAACACAGGATGGTAGCAATATGAAGATTAATCATATATATTTAGGTGATTGCATCGAAATAATGGAAAAAGAGATTCCAAAAAATAGTATAGACTTAGTATATGCAGACCCGCCTTATAATTTATCAGGTAAAGCATTAACTTTAATAAATAATAAGACGGGTGGCCCATTTTACAAAATGAATGAAGATTGGGATACTTGGAAATACGAAGATTATCTTGTTTTTACTAAAAGTTGGATTGGCAAAGTGTGTAACATTTTAAAACCTGCTGGTAGTTTATATGTCTCGTGTACATATCATAACATAGCAGAAATAATATTTATAGCAAAAAAAATTGGATTTAAATTAAACAACATAATAACCTGGTATAAAACTAATGCTATGCCTAATATAACAAAACGAACTTTTACTCATTCTACAGAATATGTTTGCTGGTTTGTGAAAGGTAATAATTGGAAATTTAATTATGAAAAACTCAAAGAGTTTAATCCTCACAAAACAAAAGATGGAAAGCCAAAACAGTTGAGAGATTTCGTTGATTTCATTGAGATGCCTATTGTTCAAGGTAAAGAAAGAATAAAAGGTAAAAATGGCAAAGCAATACATCCTACACAAAAACCTGAAAAATTGATTGAATTAATCATAATAGCATCATCAGACGAAGGTGATATAGTTCTCGATCCATTTTTTGGGACCGGCACAACAGGAGTTGTGGCCACTCGGTTAAAAAGGAAGTGGATTGGTATAGAAATAAATGAAAAATATTTTAAAACTGCCTATGAAAGAATATTTGGAAAAGAGGTTATCAGAAATGCCTGATATTAAGTTGTTTAAAGGGGATGCCTTAGAAATACTCAAGCAACTGGAGGCAAAAAGCGTAAATTTAATCTTCGCAGACCCACCATATAATCTTTCTGGTGAAAATTATCTAACTTGTAAAAGTGGGAAAATAGCTAAATGTGATAAAGGTTCATGGGATCAAATAGAAAATATACATGAATTTAATAGAAAATGGATTGAAGAATGTGTTAGAATCTTAAAAGATGATGGAACAATATGGATTTCGGGAACTTTACATAATCATCCATCTATCGGTGTAATCTTAAAACAATTAAATTTATGGATAATAAACGATATTATTTGGTTTAAACCTAATGCACCACCGTTAATTCAAAAAAACCGATTTGTTCCTTCTACAGAATTGATATGGGTTGCCAGTAAATCAAAACGATATTATTTTAATTATAATTTGGCTGTGAAATTAAGTAATGGTAAACAAATGCGAAATTTGTGGGAGATACCAGCAGAAAGACATAAAACATCACATCCTACTGAAAAGCCCGAAAAACTTTTAGAAAGGATAATTTTGATTGGAAGTAAAGAAGGTGATACTATTCTTGATCCATTTATGGGTTCTGGCACAACAGGAGTTGTGGCTAAACGCTTTAATAGGAATTTTATAGGCATTGAAATTGATGATAAATATTTTGAAATCGCACAAAAAAGAATTGAAAGGACTTCAACCGACCAGAACTTAATTGAATTTTTAGAAAAGTCGACTCGAAATGCTACATTACAATTAGAATTTTATTCAAAAAAGCAGAAAGAAGGAAGTTATTAATATTTTGCCGAGCCAAACTCTCATTCGTTTTGCTCATTCGGGACCTGCGCCCTCGCCTAAGACGGGTTATACAGCTCAGTCACTTCGTGGCTTCGCCTGAATTTGCTCCGCTAACGCTCCGCAATCTTGCCCTTCGAGTCATATAACAGCGGATAAAAGAGAAATCAAGATTTCACACAAATTGTCTTCGGCAACTTCTTTTATCAATAAAATGTTAGCGCGTTGAAAAGATAGGTTCCATAATTATCAAAATTTTATTAGGTTTTTCAATAATTTAATAAAATGCAATTTTAAACAAGATGGTTAAAATGCCCTTGAAAAGATTTACGGGTCGTTATCCCGCAAATTGCGGGATTTGTGAACTTGCTGGTGTTGACTCTTTGTACGATTTAGATGTTTCATCAGCATCACAACTTATCACAAACGGTAACGGAAGAAAATAATCCCGCACCCACGGAATGTGAGTGCGGGACTGCTGGCGGGGAAAAGTCCTATAAATTGTAAAATAAATATTTTGTTTCACAACTTGACACTCAACAAGAAAATTTTGTATTTTTAAACTAACAAAGTTTTTATAAGTACAAAAACCAAATGCACTTAAAAAACTTAATCACATCTTTCCCTGTAGCAAAGTATAGATTTATCATCCAACCGAAAGAAGATATTATATTCTCTAAATTTTCTTCCAAAAATAAAACAAGTCATAAGTATCATAAAATAGTTAACAGAACTTCTTAAAAAGGAGGTAACAAAATATATGATACAAAAAGAAAACCAGATGTATAAATCTATTGAACAGTGCCTTCAAAAAAATTTTAGTTGCAAAATAACTAAACGAGAATGTATTATAGCTAGTAAATTAATCGATAAAGAAAATAATGAAAAAGATGAAAGATTTAAAACATCTAAAATTATTCCATATAAGTCAAAACCGAGAGTGGATGTTATTGGATACTGTCCTCAGAGTAAATCTTTATATATTGTAGAATGTAAAGTATATACAGATCTTGGTGGTGTAGGAATAGCAACTGCTGTTGGACAAGCAATTATAAACAAGCAGATTCTATTAACGTTCGGATTTGATGATTTAAAAAATAATCTTGGATTAAAAGAAAATGATGAAATTAAAAATCTATATGTTTATATTTGTGTTCCTGACTTTCCTAAAATTCCTGAAGATAAACCAGAAGTAATTCGTCAGATAATATCCCCAGCTGTTAAGAAAATAGTAAAAGAATTGAACCAACAATATGGAATCGGTCTCCTTAGAGTATACGACATTAATCAACCAGCAGAGGTTTTTATTTCTCCAAAATAATGTATTTCTAACAAAGTAATAAATAATATCAAGAAAAATTTTACACAACTACATTTATTTTGTTCATTTATAAAAGTATGTAAAAAAACATATTTGTTGTTATTAGAATGTTATTTGTGAAAAAAGTTTTGTAATTTTTTGAAAGTGGGATTAGTGTATTAATAATAAGATACACCCCTGTATCCCCTCTTGATAGAGGGGATGTTTTAAGTGGAAACAGAAAATTAAGTATAGGAAAATAAGCCGAGGTTGGAAAAACTTTTCCTACAACTTATCTTTCCTCACAAGGTAGAAACCACCAGGTAATGTTTTTATCTTTAGGTTTTAAGATATTATTTTTAAAAAACTCTTCTGCTAATTTGTATTCGTCATCATGAGGATATGATGCTATAAAAACAACATAAGGTTTAATTTGTGTTCTTAATATTTCAGCGTTTTCATGCCTGAAGTCTGAATAACCATCTGTAACAATTAGTATTTTTTTAAAGTTTTTAATTACTGCATGTTCAACAATACAATTAAAATCTGTTCCACTAGTAGTAACAACTTGTCCATTCTTAATATCTTCTAACTCAAGTGGGACAACTTTTGTGCTAAACCCATAAACAGGAAATCTTATTAAATCTTTCAATTTTAGGATTAGTCCATAAACAAATCCCCAATAGTCCTCTGTAGAACCAGAAACATCAATATATAGATGTACAGATTTTTCATCAAAATCTTTTTTTAAATAAACATTGTCATACAATATTGGTGTTACACCTGCGGATAACAAAAATATATCTTTTCTTCGTGGGAAAGGTAACACACTATGGTCAGGAATTGGAAGTATTGTAAATATAGGTTTTTTAAAGTTGTCATATAAAGAAGCTAAAATTGCAGTATAAACTTTCTGTATCTCATTTTTGTTATATTTTTCCTTAGGTTCTATTTTTTCTCTATATAGTCCTTCACCAAGACCATACATTTTTTTGAAATACTTTTTTAAATATTTTTTAATAAAATCTTTATTTCTGTGATATGAACCTATAAATATGATTTTTTTAATTCTTATTTTTTTGTTTCCTAACAATTTAAAAATCTCTTTTAATGTTTCAAACATATATTGTGGTGAAGTTTTTGAATATGATTCAATCCAAGATTTTATATAAAAATCTACAATTAATTCTTTAAGTTTTTTATTTCTTATTCCTGCTGGTCTAATTATATATTTTTTAATTAATTTTGTAGGATTACAGCATAATATGAAATTATTTATCTTACGAAATTCATTATCAAAAACTACTTCGGGTGGGAAAAGGAGTTTTGAAAGAGGATCGTTAATTCTATTGTATAATTTTTTAATAATAAATGGCGGGTTATTATTAAAAAATTTTTCTATTATACTTCTGTTGATAATGATGTCAAATACTATGTTAGAAATGATTTTTCTGTCAGAAGTATCCATTTTAATAATTTCAGATACTAAATCACCATATATTACATGAAAAAATTCGTGTAATATTAAAAATAATAAACATCTTGGAGTAGTTACATATTCAGATATAAACTTAGGATTAATCATTAACAATATTTTATCATCAAAATCTAACACAACTGATAATGTCTCAGTTTTATGTGAAAACTCAATTTTTTTAATTGAAGGCAATGCAGAAAAAGCTTCTATGTAATAATTACTTTTAAGATTTTTGATTAAATCATTAGCTTCAAATATTATTGATTCAACAATTTTTTCTGGTTGATTCTTAGAAATGTATTGTTGTATTAATTGTTTTAATTTATTCATTTTATACCACCGTATATAAGATATTTTGATGGTGAACCACAATTGTTTAACAAAATGTTTTCAGTTGGAGTTTCAGTAGGATAAACAATATTGTTTATTGTTCTTGCAAGTATTGGTATTATTTCTTCTGGAGAATCAACAATTTTTATGTTATCTTTGTATTCATCTAAAACTCTGTTTGCATAGAGAGCGTTATAAACAAAGTAACTTTTAGTAAACCAACTTGGCAATTTAAATTCTTGTAGTTTCTTTTTTAATAAATATTGTCTTAGTTCTTTCTTAGGAGGAATACATAATATAAATTCTGGTTTAAAATCAAACGGTATTAATACTTCCTCACTCAGTGGATAGATAAACTTTCCATATTTATCAAATTCATTGTAAGTTTCTTCTCCTAAAAAAGAGATAATTGCAGAAATACTTCTCAAATGACTATCAACTTTATAGTTTTTCCTATCAAAATATATCATTGAAAAAGATTCATTGAATTCAGCAGTAATCATAATCATTTTCTCAAATACTGGAATTTGTTTATTTGATATTTCTTTGTTATTTTCAATACCTATTGCGATAAACGTTTCTCTATAATTTCTAGCAACTTGTGCTAATATTTCTTCTTTATATAAATTCAAAATATTTAAATTCTCCTTCCGGACTAATTCTTTTTCTGAAAGAGCAGGCAAAAACGTTTTTTTTGATTCTTCAATACGGAAATTTCTATCTCCTAAAAGAGAATTTTTATATTTTATCAATTCTTCTTTAATTATTTGTTTTCTTCTTTTTGCAGATAATTCTTTTGTATTTATCAACAGTTTGTCAACTAAATAACTTCCAGAGGGTATATAATCGTTTATTAAAAAATCTACTAAATCATCATAATTTTTGTATACTATCATCCCACGGACGAAATTTTTGTGTTTTTTAAGTTTTAACTTAAATTTAAAATAATCCATTTCTTTAGATGGGAAAAAAGAATTAAATCCTGGTTCATCTTCGTCAACATTTTCGTCTACATCTATTGGGATAATATGATAAGTTAATATTGTTGAAAATGGTAAATCAATATTTTTTACAAAATATAAATCAACTTTACTTTTTTGGTTGTTATCTTTTGCTAAAATTGGTATTTTCATTTTTTATTTTTCCTCCTTTTTGTAAGATAAAAATCCTTTTAGTTCTTCCAATGTATTGTAGTTAATAGATACCGAACGTTTTTCTGTAAAAGATAAATTAAACAACAACCTAAATGGTATGTCAAGTTCTTCTTTGTCAATTACCAACATTTTTGGTTTTTTATAGAAGTTTCTGGTGTCTTCTGAAAGTATAGATGTTAATATGGTACTTAAACCACGCATATTATAGTTTAGTAATGAGGCAATTATAGAGGTTAATCTTAAGTACCTAGTATATATTTTTGTCTGGATATCTAAGGGTATTTTGTTAGCATTTTGTTGTAAAAATTTTGTAAGTTGTTTTACTGCAAAATAGATATCTAATAGTTCTTCTGAATTTTTTACCTTCTCTAACGAGGTTATTTCTAAAAATTTTGAGATTAATCTGTGTAGGTAGAAATAATCTAACCCGTCATATGATTCAATAATAAATTTAGCAGTATTTTGACATTGATTATGTATGTCTTTATAAAAAGCAAAACTAACCGAAGAACCATCCTCAGAGAAAGATTTTATATGAACAAATTGTATAATCTCTTGTTTAACATCTTCACCAGTTGCAGGGAAGGGTAAACTTGAGTTAAGACAATCATAAAAAATTTGGTTCATATTTTTCTTAACATAATCCTCATCATGTTTTAGAATTTTAACTGTGAGATAAGCAATAATATTGCGTTTAATCATACCGAGCCGTCTTCCATCAAGTTTAACTTCATGTTCTTCAAAATTTTTACTTATGTTTGCAACATAGTTCGCAACTATATTACTATAATTATTATCTATTTTTTCTATTATTTTGTTTGCTTCAGCAACAATTTCTTTTAGTTCGTTTGATACAACATTGTTGTTTAAATGAAAATCTTTTATACCAACAGCATCATCTTCTGATATATTGTTTATAATTTTTATTATATCCTCACGAGACATCTCAGTAGCTTCTGGGACCTTAACAATAAAAGCGAACCTTCCTGCAAAAGCTGCGTCTAATGTAGTGGTACCAACATAACTGTCTGTTGCAGGATTCATTGCTGCAAAGATGTATTTAAGAGATTCTATTTTTTTACCCATAAGTTGTCTTGAACGAATTATTTCTAACCATTTGTTTTGCATACTTGGTGATGCACGGGAAACTTCATCTATTAAGATAAATTCTTTGTCCCAAATACTTATATCTGTAGAAAGATATTCAAGTTTACCATTTTTAAGAGATTCTGGATTGGGTAAACCTAATACATCTTCAAATAACGCTTTTGATGCATCATAAGCAATAAATTTTAGTCCTAAGGTTCTTGCTATACTTCTTGCTAACATTGTTTTTGCTGTACCATGTGAACCAATAAGTAATATCGGTTCGCCCGTGACTAACGCTGATATAATTAAATCTTCAATTTTTGAATACCCGTAGATTTTGATATTAGGTAAAATCTCTTCTTGAAATTTTTGTCTTTTTTTTGTTTGTTTTGTTGGTTCTTTTATTATTTTTGTTTGTTTTTCCATATTATTTTTTAACCTCCGTTTATTTATAAATTTTTTTGATTTATAGATTGCCACGCCATCCCGCAGATTGCGGGATGGCTCGCAATGACAACCTACAGGTCATTGCGAGGAGTCCCACAACTTGCGGGACTCCTCGTCCCGCCAAAAGGAGACCGCTGAAAAACCCTCTTTTTTTGTCATTGCGAGCGATCCCGATTTAATCGGGGGAGCGTGGCAATCTATTTTTATGACGAGATTGCTTCGTCGCTTACGCTCCTCGCAATGACATTTTAGCAGTATTGAATACTTTTTCAGTGGTCTCCCAAAAGCGGGAACATTTTAACAGCATTGAATACTTTTTCAGCGGTCTCATTTAGCGGGACAGCGCGGTTTTAAAAAAACCCTATATATAATATATATAAAAGGAAAAATTGACTTTTTACACCGGCATTTTTGATTTTTCTCGAATATTCAAGAAAAAAATTTTTTAACAAAAATTCTTCATCAAACACTATTTTTATCATAAACACTTAATTTTTCAAAGATTATTCATCAAAAAACTGTATCATACACAAATTTTGCCTATCCCAAACCTTAAAAAAGGTAATTTCTTACTGCTATTTTGTTTTCAAAGAACTTTTATTTTGCTTCTATTATATATAATAACTAAACTATTGAAAAAATTTACACTAAATTATAAAAATTTTTGTTCTCTTTTTAAAAAATCTTGATTTTACAAAACAAATTTTTTTGGGAAAAAAATAAATTTTAGATGAGGAACAACTATTGTGATTTTGTAAGCAGAATATCAAAGTTGAATTGAGCAGTATCTTGAGGTATAATTTGAACTTTATATTTTTCTTTTACTGGGAGAACAACATCAATTTTACCTTCTTTTGAAGACAAAAATTCTTTATCATCAATTTTTACATAAGCATCTTTTTGTGGAAGTTTGTTTTTTGTGAACAAAAAAGAAATTCTTAACTCGTGTTGGGATACAGGGACGATTTCTATTTGTATATCAATATCACCTATTTTTGTTTTTCTTAAAATTTTATCCTGTTTAAACATTAACAAACTAAGGCCATAAGATGGTACTGTACTTGTTGGGATTAAACTTTCAATGATAGGTTTAAATATAGGACTTTCTCCAATTGACCAAATTGAAAATTCATCTTTTTGTTGTTTTATTTTTAACTTTATAAAATTTTGAGGAACATTGTTTAGAATTTGATAAATTTTTTTAGTAAGTTCTTTGTCTTCTTTTACAGTTTCTATTTCTTCAGCTTCTCTTATCTCTAATATCTTTTTCAAACAATAATCACATTCTATTATATGTTTTTTAACTTTTTCCATTTTTTGTTTATCAAGACAAGAACATACATATTTATATAATGTTGCTTCATCAGGACAATCTTCTGTCCGCTCAAATTCTTTATCAAGATAAAACTCGGTTAGCAGGTTGATTAAATTTGTTTTCATTTCTTGTTCTTATAATACTTTTCTTTAATTCGTTCAAAAATTCGTGATACTTTTGCTTCACTAAAATTTAGTTCTTTAGCAATACCTTTTTGTTTTAAATCACGATCCAACAATTTTAATCTCACAACTTTTTTTTCATCATCGTCTAAAGAAGCAAAGAATTCTTCTATACAACAAGTAGAAATAAGTTCTGTAACAAAATCTTCTGTAGGATCGTCATATGCCTGTATAAAATAATCCTGTTCTTCTGAATATACAGAAGACAAATCAGTCCTGTTTAAAATTCCTTTTCCTTTAAGAAAATTTATTGTTGTATTCCTTATTGTTGTATTCAACCATTTTGAACACACCTTAGTATATTGTTCATTATCAAGGTGTTGAATCTGTGAAAAAAAATCTTTTGAAGTTAGAATTATATAAAAAATTTCTTGAACAAGATCTTCAGTATAACTTTCAACCAAAGCTTGAGAAGTATCTGTCAACTTGAACTTGATTTTATAAAAACTTAAATTTTTAGAAATTCTTGCTGAAAGGTCTGTTTTAAAAATATTAAAACTTTCTTGGTCTATATTGTCTGAAAAAAGTTTATTTATAATTTCTTTGTAATCTGGCATAATTCAAGTTTACTAAATTATTAACAAAAATTCAATACAATGTCAAAGAACTTTTTTAACCACAGATTTTTCTTGCTGTCCCTTTCCATTAAATATAATAACCAAACAATGAAAAAAATTTCATTAAATTTTTTGAAATAAATTACTTGCTGTGGTTATTATATATATTAGAGGAGGGTAAATTTAAGATGAACAAAGTAATAATAAGAATAGAAAAAATGTCAGAACTGAGTCATAATTGTGAACTTTGTTTAACTACTGCTGCTGAGTATAAAGTAACAGTATCAACTTCAACAAATGTTTTATATGTGTGTTCATTACATACAGAAGAAGATATTGTAAAGTATCTTTGTAGGATAGATTTTGATGTTCGTAACAGCGACGATATTTCTGTTATAGGAGAAATAGAAAATAATGATTGAAAAAAATAATAAATTTTAATATATTAAAGGTAATAAAAACTATGAGCTATCAGCTCACAAATTTTTTAGAAAATACTATAAAAGAATTATTCAATTTTAAAGATAAATATCCTGCCGAAAATTGGTTTGATTTAAACAAATTAAAAGATAAAGACACGCCAATAGGTGAATTCTTGTATGAAAACTTCCGTGATGTATACGATTTTATAACTTCAGTTGCAGAAATAGTTTATATTCCTGAATACGATGGTGTCGCTGCTATAACTATAGAAAAAGATAGACCATTTATTATTCTTAACCCGCACAGGTTTACTTATATTTTTAAAGAACTTGGTAAAAAATATACAAGTAAAACATATTATATTGTAGCAGGAATTTTGTATCACGAAATGTTACATTTTGTATTCAAACATTTTCGTTTACCATCTCAAGGTTATGATCATACAATCCTAAATTATGCACAAGATATTGCTATTGATAATTACATAAAAACAAGGATAGAAGGATGGCGAGATTGGCGTTGTGTAATAGAAAAAATAAATGAAAATATAGATATTAAAGGATTAATTTTCCCAAAGATTACTTTAGAAAAAGAAGAAGGGAAAAAAGAAGTGTTGAATTTGTCTGATACAGATTTGTATCTTTATATTACAAAATCTGAAGTTCAAGAAAAACTTAAAGACATACCAAGGTTTGACAAACATAGTTGGGGAGGAGAAAAAATTGCTCCTGTTGAACCACAAGGGACACATCAACAACCATCTAACTTGCCTGGAGAAGAAAAAGGTGGTTCACAATCACAATCAACAAAAACAGGTCAAAAAATTACTCCTGTTGGACAACAAGGGCAACAAAGGACACACCAGCAACAAACTAACTTGCCCGAAGAAGAAAAAGATGGTTCATTGTCATCAACATCATCAACAACAGATCAAAAAGAAGAACAAGATAAAAATAAACAATCTAAACAAAAAGATGAGGATATAACAGACGAGTTGTATTATAAATTTGTATCTAACCAAAGAAAAAATGCTGATAAAACAGAAAACGATTTTTTACTTTCTGCATGGCAAGATAATACAATTAGTAATGTTTACAAACTAATAGATGATACAAAAACATACGATTTGTATAACATTTTACGAAGATATGTAAGAAAATTAAGTGAGAAACAAAAACGTCAAACCTGGCATAAAATAAATAAAAGATATCCTTTTATGTATCCTGGGAATATATATAAAAAACAAGTTGGAGAAATTTTTCTTGTTATAGATATATCTGGCAGTATGTTAGAATTTCTTGGTCGTTATTTAACAAAAGTTGTAAGTGATATTTATAACTCGTTTGAAAAATTAGCAAAGTTTTACACACCTGATATAAAACTTTATTATGCTGAAGTAGATGATAATATAAGAACAATGAAAGAACTTAACAAAATTGAAGAGTTAAAAAATATAAGAGCTTCAAGAGGCGGTGGTACAGATTATACTGCTGTGTTTAATTATATCAAAGATTGGTCAAAGAATGTTCGCAAGTTTAACAAGTATTCTGAAAACCAATATCCTGACCTTATAATTTTTATTTCAGATTTTGACACAGATTCAATTAAAAACATAGATGAAGAAATTGGTAAAGCAATACATAACAAGTTACTCTGGATTTATACTGAAAACAATTTAAGTGAAGCATATAATAAACCAAGATTTGGTACAATAATAAAAGCATTCAGTTTTTTCAAACTAAAAGAAAGGGAGGTGTTATTTAAAAATGCCTAAAATAGAAGATTTACCAAAAATTAGTCCTAAAGAATTAGTAGAAATTTTAGAATACTTAGACACTTTATCTAACCCGCCTGCGATAATGATATATGGTGTTCCAGGTATTGGTAAGTCAACTATTGTAAAAGAATTTGCTGAGAAAAAGAAATACGAGTTGAGAATAAAACATCTTTCAAGGATGGATTCTACTGATTGGTCTGGTATTCCTGACAATAATCCTAATGATATCTACACTTCTTTTAAACCGATAGCGTTGTTTAGACCGCCAAAAGAAGGATACAAAAAAATTGTTATATTTTTTGACGAACTTAATACTGCATTACCACAGGTTTTAAATTCTGCGTTAGATGTGATCTTAGAGAAACGAGGTGATATTGAAACACATGGTAAAGCAGCACAATTGCCTCAAGAAACAATTATAGTAGCAGCAGGTAATTTAGGACCAGAACTTGATGGTACTAATGTTGAAGAATTTTCATCTGCAGTAAAAACACGTCTTATCCAGGTATATCTTGAGACAAATTTTAATGATTGGAAAGCCTGGGCTGAAGAAAAAGGTATTTCAGAAATTGTTATAAGTTTTTTAAACGAAAACCCAAAGTTTTTAATAGATAGAAACGGGTTTATACAAAATTTACAACAGATTGCAACACCTCGTGGTTGGGAACGTGTATCAGATTATATCAAGAATTTAGATAAATATATACAGCTACAGAACTACTCAGTATCACCAGAAGAACTTCTTGAAAAATTAGTTGTAGGTACTGTTGGGAAAAAAGTTGGAGAAGCATTTATGGAATATTATAAAAATTTTAAAAGCAAAACTAAAGATCTGAATAAAACATTTAACGAACTAATATCAGTTTTCCAAAACCCTGGTGTGAGAGAAATAGGTAATATAGGTGATTATATAAATAAGACATGTGAAACCTTTGAATTAATTAATTATAGTATGAACAGTATAAAAAACGACATAGATTTGTTAAATTTAGCTAAGAAATTGTTAAAATTAATGTATGATAATTTTTTAAGTAATAAAAACATATCAGTAGAAGCGATGCGACCTTTAGCAGAATTTAGTGATAAAGATTTCATTGACTTTGTTATAAATAGATTAGGGCTTACACAATACAAAGAATTTTTTAGTAGAATTGGAGGGGCAATATAATGGAATATTTGAAACTTATTGAAAAGAAAATTAAGGAAATGAAATCTGAAATAAACAACCAAGATTACCATAACATATGGATTGTAGTAAACAACCAAGTAAGAGCAAAACAAGTTTTAGATAGTATAAGACGAGAAATGTTATCTAAAAATTATAAAGTTATAAGTCCGCCACAGGTTATGACATACGACCTTGCTTTTTTATATCTTGCAGCAGAGATTTGTTTAGGAATATATAACAGAAACAAAATAACAGAGTATTCAGAAGAATGGGTTGACCTTTTAAATTACAAAGTAGTCCATAAATATACACAAGATAAGAAAGATAATAAACTCAGCAGAGAACTATTAAACCTTATAGCACTATTAGGTAAAGATGCAAGGTTTTTAATAAGAAACATTGTTCTTTATTTAGGCGATATAGAAGGTTTAAAAGGTGATACTTCTAATGTAGAAAGTGTCTTAAAAGGAGTTTATAATCAATATAAGGAAGAGATAAAGAATCACGATTATAATTCTACTCAAACTTTCCTCAATTCCTTACAAGGATATTTAGCTCTTTATAACAAACTTGAAAATGGAGGTAGTTTTGATTTTAACACAAAAAATCTTCCAGAAATTATGTTTATAGAAGATTACGAAGATTTAGAACCATTGTTTCAAAAAATTACTGAAAAACTTGAAGAACTTAAAAAGTTTGAAATACTTAAAACAAAAATTGAAAAAATAAACAAGTTTGATTCTACTAATTATTCTGACAATTATACAATTTGCGCATACATCAACACTTTAGATGAAGCTGAAGCAATAGTTTATAAAATTAAAGAATTTTTAAAAGAAGGAAAACCAGCAGAAAATTTTGGTATTGTAGCATGTACTAACGAAATTTATGACCTTTTAGTTTTAACATTCCACAGATACGGTATTTTGTTAGACAAACTTACACCATTGTATTTAAGCGAACCATATCTTACAGTTTTATCTTTTATAAAAATTTTGTTTAAATACAAATATCAAAATATAAGGATTTCAGAAGAAGATATAGAAAATATATTCAACCATGAATGTTCAAAGTTTTTTATAGAAGACACTAATTTTTATACCAAGTTTTATGGCGAGTTACTTATCAAAGGACCAAGGTTTTATAATGATCCAAAAAATGTAATATCTGAAGTTAAAGAAAAGTTAAAAAATGAACAAAATATAACCAAAATAGAAAGTTTTTTAGAAGTATTTGATAAGTTAAGTAGAAAATTAGACCAATCAAATGACGATATTATACTAAATGTCGTAAACAAAGTTCTTGATTATGACAAAATTTACGGTACAAGTTTAAGAACACAGTTTTTCAGTGCTATAGAAGAAGCAAATAAAGTATTAAACGAACTTAAAGATATTGTTAAAGACAAAAGTTTTTATGAAGTATGTTTTGATGTTCTTTCAATTGCTTCTAAAAAACAATATATTGACAGAAAACAAAAAACAGAAGATTATGAACATTTCATACCAATTGTCACAGCAGAAAAGGCTGATAATATCACTGCAAAAGAATACCTTTTTGTTTGTGGTTTAGATGGTAATTTTGATAAACAAATTTTTTCTTACATACCTGAAAGTTTAGTAAGAGAAATTAATGAAAAAACTAATGGGAAAAAGCTCAATGAAAAAATACCTGGGTTAGAAGAAGAAACACAAAAAATCTACGATAAACTTAAAAACGCAATCAGTAAATCACAAAATGTATTTCTAACATTTTCATACTATGACCTTACAAACAAAGAAAAAGGTATTTCTAATTTTATCAATCTATACAAAAAAGAAAACCAAAAATTAGGCGAGTTTAAAAAAGGATATGAAAGTTCCGCTGATAATATCACTAAATCAGAAACTACAAAATCTAAAGAAAATAAAAATAACGAACTTGGTGAAATTTTGTCATTGTTAGATGACATAAAAAAAATAAAAGTTGAAGATTTATTTAAAAAATATCTTGAGATTAAAAAAAGACCTTTTGACAACAATACTATTGAACTAAATGTAAAATACGAGTTAGGGACATTCATTTATTGCCCAAGAGAATTTCTTTTTGACATAATTGGTGAGGTAACCGGTGTAAAAAAAGTTGAAGTAAAAACTAAAGAGATACTACGAGGCGAGTTTTGGCATAAAGTTTTTGAAAACGCCGCAAAAAAAGAAGGTTTTAATTCAGACAATGAGAATGATATTTTTGAATGTTTAGAAAAAAGTTTTAACGATTTATTACAAACTAAAGAGTATAACTTACAAACTAAAAAGTATAACTTAGACGAATTTGAAACTTTTTATGGCAACAATACAGAAGTAATAAAAAACATTGTATTATCCACTTTTGCTGAAAATGAAGCAAAAAGAAGAAAAAAAGGATATAAAACAATTGAAGTAGAATCTGAGAAAACAGTAGAAGTAAACAAAGAATTTAAAAATGGAGATAAAACAACACAATATATATTTAAACTCACAGGCAAAATTGATAGAATAGATAAAACAAATGATGGTCAAATAGCAATCATTGATTATAAAATTAAAGAAAAAAATTATAAGGTAAAATTTTTGACTTCATCCAAAGAAAAAAATGGAGAGTACTGTTTTGAATTGGATAACAAGATAATTCAGTTGTGTTTGTATGCATATATATATGCATACATATATAAAAAATATATGTATGAAAAATACCAAAAAGAATTATCTGTAAGCCCAATCTTGAGCCAAATACAATGCGGAATTTTAAACATACTTGGTGAAGAAGAAATTAAAAATTTTGTCTATGGAAATTCAAAAGATATTATGAAGTTTTCAAAGGAGGTGGAAAAACTAATAGATAAATCTTTAGATAAATTTTGTGAATTTTTATCTATCAATTTATCAGCTGCAATCTCATTTCAAAACGGCATTGTAAATCGTAGTTATGATATTGATAGCATTATAGGAATTTGTAAATATTGTACATACAAAGACATTTGTCTATCTTTGACAATAAAAGAAAGTTAGGTAGTTAGGTAGCCGCAAGCTTTAGCTTGCGTATTAATGGTAGTCGCAGGCTTTCCGCCAAAGGCGGACTGCCTCAGGCAGTAGCCTGCGTAGAATAATAGTAGAAAAGTAGAAAGTAGGTGTTAGTGGTTTGTAGGGCACGGCTTTCCTTTCCGCCAGAGGCGCCCACCAGAGGTGAGCAGGCCCGTCTGCCGCGGGCAGTAGCCGTGCAAACATAGGTTATGGTACCCGCATGCCTCAGCCTGCGTAGAATAATAGTAGATAGTAGTAAGTAGAAAGCTGTTAGGTAGCCGCAAACTTTAGCTTGCGTATTTTGTAGCGGTCGCATTTATGCGACATACTAATAAATCACAACATCCCGCTTAAAAAAAGTGGGACTCGTGATGATATATAAGTTGTCATTGCGAGCCCGTTAGGGCGTGGCAATCCCGCAAATTGCGGGATTGCTTCGTCGCTACACTCCTCGCAATGACATCTTAGCAGCATTGAATACTTTTTCAGCGGTCTGCAATTTGCGGGACTCCTCGCAATGACATATTTTTGATTGCGTAAATATAAAAATCTATAAGGAGGTATAACCCTTTATGTTAAAAAAAATATACCACGCATCTGCAGGAACTGGTAAAACAGAAACAATAGTTAACGATTTTTTAGAGAGTAATAAAGATATAAATATAAAAGACAAACTAAAAACCACTGTTTTTATTTCTTTTTCTAATGCAGCTGCTGACGAACTAAAACAAAGGTTATGGAAAAAACTAAGGGAAAAACTAAGAGAAAAGAAAAATGATCGCGAAATCTCCGATGATGAAAGTGTTCTATTATATATGAATGTTTACACAATACATTCTTTTTGTCTTCGTGTAATAAAACTACTTCGTCATTATCTTGGTTTACCAGTAGATATAGAATTTTTAACACAAACATATAAAAAAGAAACAACATTATGGAGTGCATGTGTAGAAAATTATTTTTCATCACGTAATATCTTTAATGAATACAAAGATCATAAAGAATTCTTTCAACTTATTGATATTGAAAACTTTAAAAACTTTATAAAAAGATATGGCTTCCTACTTTTTGCACTTAATGAATTAGGTTATAATATTACACAGAATAAAGAAAATTTAGAAAACCAAAATATCAACTTAGAAGAATTCTTTAAAATAAAAGAATTACTTGAAGAAGCAGAAGAAGCAGAAAAAGAAAGAGAGAAGAAAATATCTGATCTAATTAATGAACAAAATAATAAAGAGAAAATCGCTACTTTTTTAAACTATTTGAATATTACTGGAATAAAAATCATTAATAATTTATTAAAAGAAATTTATGCTGATTATAATGATAGGATTTATAAAGAAGGTATTCTTGACTATGACGCAGCTATATTTCTTGCAGCAAAGTTGTTAAAAGAAGTTTTCCAAAATAAAAGAAAAGAATTTTTTAATGCACTAAAAAACAATGGTTGGGAAATAAAAGAAATATACTTAGATGAAGCACAAGATAATGATATATTACAAAATCATTTAATTATACATTTTATCAGAGAGTTTGAAAATAATAAAAATGAAGATGTCAAAGTTACCATAGTAGGTGATTATAAACAATCAATATACCAATGGCGAGATGCTTACCCTGAAGAGTTTGAAAAAATTATTGAAGAATGTAAAAGAGTTGAAAATAGTGTTGAAACATTAAAGATATCACGAAGAATTGTGTCTAATAATACACTGAATTTTATAAATAAATTTTTTTATGAGGTTAAAAAGGCAAAACAATATTGGAAATATGATGAAAAAGATGATCAGTTGGAATGGTCTGAGAACAACGAAAATGAGAATCCTACAATAAAAGCGTTCTTTGTGAAAAAAGAAAAGAAAAATAATTCTAGTAACGAACAAAATTATACTGAGCAGCAACAAAGTCATCCATTAGCCGATATACTCAAATTGGAATCTGAATCTGGCAAAATTGGGATATTGGTCAGAAGCAGAAGTCAACTAAGATATATTAAAGATATTTTAGAAAATGAAAATGTAAGGTTTAGGATACAAGAAGAACAAGAACTTTCAGATTTAGTTAAAACTGAAGACAATTTCTTTCCAGAACTTATGTTATTAAACTCATTATTTATTCTTTTTGATGATGAAAACAGATTCCTTTTTCCATTCTATCTTTTCTTTACTTTACCAGGACAAAAAGTTTTATATAAAATTCTTGGAAACAAAAAAATTAATCTTTCAGGTTCGGAATCTTCAGAAAAGCTTAGTAATTTATTTGTTGAATTAGAGAAATATGCAAAAGGCAAAAACGAAGAGTATAGACACAGAAAAATCACTCCAGCAATATACGATGTTATAAACGAGTTAAACCTATGGGAAGTAATGGCACATAATAATGAAAATATACATAATGAAATAATAAGACAAATAAACTCGTTTCTTGGATTAATTTATCAAATAGAAAAAACAAGAAAAACATTATCTGTAAAAGAATCAATAAAAACTTATTTCTTTAGTCCATTTCTACCTGTGGAATGGTTTGAATTAGAAGATGAGCAAAAAAATGAAAATAAAAAAATTATAGAGGTAACAACAATACATTCTGCAAAAGGGCTTACTTATGACAGAGCAATAGTCATTGCAAATTTTAACAGTGATTTTTGGGATGATAGACCAAATTATACTCTTGAGAAAGAAAGATATAATTATTTGTTCTCAGTAAAGTTTGATTTCTCAGTAAAGTTTAATAATGAATTTAAAAAAAATAATATATTAAAAGAAAATCCAGAAATAAAGATAAATTACTTCCCTTATTTGAAATTAAAAAAAGTATTAAAATCATTAAGAAATACGGGTTTAACAATTTACTTCCCAGAATTTTTAACTGAAACTTTTGATGAAGTTAATAAAAAAATAAACAATGAAAAACTTAACTTACTTTATGTTGCACTCACAAGGACAAAGAAAGATTTAATTTTTATTAATTCTACTACTAACATTTGCGGTCCTTTAGACCTCTTTGAAAATAAAGAAGTTATAACAATACAAAAAGAAAAAGAGAAAGATATAGCAGGATTTAAATATACAAACTTATCTCCACAAGTATTAAGTTTGCTTGAAAAAGAAACTATAAAACCAATTTATGTTTTATCTACTGCTAGAAAAGAAAACGAAAAGTTTTTCATTACAGAAAAAACAAAACAAACTATAAACGCATGGGAAAATTATCAACATATTGCTGTTGGCAAACTTTTACACGAGATACTAAGAAATTATGTTCAAACTGGCGAAGATATAAAAACTATTACTGAAAAACTTGCAAAAGATAATGAAATTATAAAAAACATTTTAGAAAACAGCAAAAACGAAATAAACTTTTTAAAAAATTTAAAAAACAAATCAGGTTCTTCAGAATTCCCTTTCTGGATAATAAAAAAAGAAGAAGAAAAAGAAGAAAAAATTGTTTCAGGCATTGCTGACTTTTTTTATGAAGACAAAAATGCCATCAGTTTGAAACTATACGAATATAAAACATTATTTTCTGACGGACATGAGAATGTTCAAAAAAAACAAGAAGAAATAAAAAATGAGTATCAAGGACAGGTTGAAATATATAAAGAAGCATTAAAAACTTTGTTTGGTAAAAATTGTGAAGCAGAAATTCTTTTTTATAGGTATATAAAAAAATGATAGGAATAAAAGCAAAATTTAAAATTAACAACATAGATTTACAAACATTTTTTTCTGTTCTTAACGAATTAGATTTTTATTATAGACAGATAAACATAAATGTTTTTGATATAATAAAACGATACTATAACATAGATAACCTTCGTGAGATAAACTATTTATGGCTTCTTTTTGGGATAAAATTTATTTTGTATTATGTTTTTAGGACGAGAGAACAACCTACCTCGCTTAAAAATCTTTTTGAATTAAAACTTGCTAACTATTTTAGTAACAAAGATAATTTAGTCAAAAATTTAGATGATAAAAAAATAGAAGATACTATAATTGAAATGATAGATAATTTACCTGCTATAAAAAACTTTTTAACAAAAGAAAATGTTAACATAAAAGTTGACGATATTATTTACTACTCTATCTTTAAAGAAAAAGAAAAAGTTGAACAAAGGTTGAAAGAAAAAAATCTTGATAGTTTTATTAAAAGTTTTAATGATTTTGTAGAAAAATACAGACAAATTACTCAAACATTTCTTGCACCTTTGGTTGTAGAAACAAGAGAAAATCTAATAACCTGGATTAATGAAAAAGGATTTTTGTTGTTTTATAATCCTAATAATATAAAAGAAATTAAAGAATTTTTTATGTCTATAAACAATAATTTTCTAACTCTGCTCAATGCTGAAGAACAAAAAAAGTTTGCATATTCTATTTTAGAATGTTTACCTTTTTTAGATGATAACGATTCAAAAGAAATTTTTAACAATGTGATACTGAAAAATTTTCCAACCTATTTACATAACGAAATAAAACAAAAATATAATTCAGAAACAGAAAAAATTAAAGATAATTTTTTGATATTTCTTAAAAAACCAGATAAAGATTCAGTTGAAAAAATTTTGAAATCCATCCAAGGGTATGATATACAATCAACAGATTTTTTCAATGTCAGTTTTGAACTAAAAGAGGAGTTACTCTCTGAGAAAGATTTTGATAACCTACTGGCAGTATCAGAAAAAATAATCAGCTGGATGAACGAAGAAATTATAAATACCCAATCTGGCAACCAACAAAATTCTGTTGAAGAATACGACTTCTGGCTCCTACAGAACGAACAACACAAAAAAATCAACCTCTATTTTAAATTCCTTTATTTATCTTTGAACATATATTTTAATTTTGTTTATAAAAAAGTTAAGAGTTTAAATTAAATAAAGGAGGTTTCTATGACAAAAAAAATATATTTTTGTCCAGCAGGTGGCGCTGAGCAAATAGGTATGAGTTGTTACAATATTATTATAGAAGAGAAAGGTAAAAAATTTAATGTTATGTTAGACTGTGGTTGGCAAGTAAATGATCCAAAAAGCAAAATCGTATCATTACTGGATATGGGAAATTTTATCAGAGATAGACTTATACCTCCACAGGTAATATTAATATCACATGCACATGCAGACCATTGTGCTGGGCTATTACGTTTTATCGAAGAATTTCCAAAGGTTGAAGTTTATGCATCTCCACCTACAGTAGATTTGATGAGTAGCAATACACTGGAAGAATTTATTAGATCTTACAGAAGAGGAAAAAAGAAAGAATACTTAGACTATAAAGAGGAAAGGGATAAAGAAATTGAAAAATTAAAAAATAAAAAAATTGAGTATATAGCGAAAATAAAGTTGATAAATGATGAGTATTTCCATCCCTTAAGTAATGTAGGGTCGTTTCGTTTTATTCCATCGGGTCATGTTTTAGGTGCTGTTGCATGCCAAATTAGGTTAAATATAGATGAGAAAAAAGATATAAAAATAGTATATACAGGTGATATATCTATATACAGGTGATATATCAATTGATAATAATCAAAATACTGTAAAAGATGTAGATATGGAAAAAATATCAAAATTTGGTGATGAGGAAGGTGTAGATTGTTTAATTATGGAAGATACGTATGATGGAAAAAAACATGAGGATAGAGAAGAAATGATACAGCAATTATTAAAAACATTGAAAGAAAAATTAGAAAATGGTGGTAGATGTCTTATTGCTGCTTATGCTTTAGGTCGTACTCAAGAACTTGTGAGTATTTTGTGGAATAATAGAGATAAGTTAGGAGATACTAAGATATTTGTTGGTGGGACAGCTAAATTTGCATATGATGTATATCGTAAACATAAAGTTGAACTTCCTTCGTATAGCATAGTCAATATAAAAATGAAGGGTGAAAAAGAGGAAATAAATCCTAAATTTTACTATCTCGGTAACGATACTTTAGGAAGAAAAAAATTTTCTTTTGAGAAGATAAAGAAAGCTATATTTATTTCTTCTGATGGAAGAATCAGTAGCAATCTAAAATCACAATCATGGATCTTATTACAAAATTTAGATCCAGACAAAGACTTTGTTATTTCTACTGGATATTTAGGCGATATTAAAGAAATAACAGAAGATCCATTAAACTTGACAGAAAAAGAAATAAAGAATTTTTTAAAAAATAAAAAAACTAAAACTAAAATTGAAGAGTTTTTTTATCATTATCCACTTTCTGCACATGCGGATATGTCAGGACTGAAAAAGTTAGTTGAAAAAATAAAACCAAAAAAAGTAATACTAATTCACAGAGGACACAAAAATGAACAAGATTTAAAATTACCCGAAGTTATTTCTAAATTAGGATTGGGAATAGAAACAGTAGTTCCAAAAGATAGAGAAATCGTACAATTAATCTAATATAAAAAAATTCTGGCAACCAAAAAATGATGTCAAAAATTCTTTGATAGAAAGGAGGTGATAAAGTTTTTAAAATATCTATCAGTATCATTAAAAATAGTTAACAGAACTAACACAAAATGGAGGTAAAGAAATGAGTAATTGGAAAGAAATAAATCAAAGAATTGCAAGATGTATGCGGCAAAGTTTGGATAATGCTATAAATTGTTTAAAAAATCTTTTTGAAGAAACAAAAGATGGTTGGGTAGCGTTTAATCTCGGTATTAAATATAAAGAAAAAGGAGATTTTAAAAACGCGTTGATATATTTTGAAAAAGCAAAAGAGTTGTTACCTTTAGAAAATTATAAGAATAAAGCAAAAAATGAAATTGAGGATATCAAAAGAAGAATTGGGAATTACAATGAGAATAAACCAGAAGATAAAAATATAGAAGAAATTGATATTTCTAAACTTGACCCAGATAATACTTTGTTTATAGTATCCTGTACAAAAACAAAAATATGGGATACAAACCCGTCATCAGCAGATTTTGTCCCTGCAAGAGATGCATATACAGGTACTGGATTTAAAAAATTTTTAGAATGGTTAAAAAATAATGATGTGGAACAAAAAGGATTTTGTTGGGTAATACTAAGTGGTAAATATGGTTTTATTGAACCAGACCATCCTATTGCAAGATATGATGTATATCTTGGAGAAAAAAGCAGCGGACCTATTTCTGATGAAACACTTGTAAACCAAACAAAACAAAAAAGATGGTGGCGTAATAACAAAAATGAATTGATAGAGGTTATTCTTGAAAAATTTAAACATATAATATGTGTCAATTGTAATAGTACATATTATGGAAAAATCAAAAATTGTTTCCCTAATGCAACAATAGAATCATACAAAGTATAGAGAAGGAGGAAGTGATAAAATGAAAGTTTTTATTATAACACATGCTGTCAGACAAAGAAGGTGTAAAAACGAGAATAGTTGCCAAGGTCATGATTTACCTGTTGAGACAATGAAGGTTAGTGAAAATTTTGATGAAAGTTATTATTATGAAGGGACTATTTGTTTGAAACTAATGAATCCTCAGTATTACCAGCAATTTTTATCAGGAATCATATATAATGATTATGTTAATCCAGAAGAGTATGGTAAAATTAAATTGTTGTTAAATGAAAAAAGAAAAAATGTTAAATATAAATGTAATATACCAGATTTTTCATCTCTTGAAGAAAAAGAAATGCAAGATGAATTGATTCAACAAATTTTAAATGAATTTGAAAACAACAAATTTTCTCCCGGAGAAACAATTGTTATAATGTTAGGGTTAGAAAAAAGTAAAGTAGTGGAGAGTGTTTTTAAACCTCTTGAAGATAAACTAAAAGAAAAAGGTTATATTGGCCTTTTAGCAACTTTTAGACACCAAGGATTTGAACCTTGGAAAGAATTTTGTAGACTTTTGTATGAAGCGATAAGTGATCAAATATTTACATTAGATAATGGTTACGAAGTATATAGAATAATTAACGAAAAACTGCAAAACAGAATTCCTCAGTCAATAATAAATATTACCACTTTTTTAGGAGAAGGAAAAGATGGTTTCGCTGGTTTGTTGATGTTATTCCAACGAATGTTATATGAGAAAAACAGAAATAACTTTAATGTAAATGTTTTAAAATGTTCTTATATTGCAGGTAGGAACGATGAAAACTGGAATAGTATTAAACAAGCATTACTTAAAGGAAGTGAAGAAATTCCAAAAGAATTAAATAGATTGTTTGATGAAATTTCAGATAATAACAGACAAGAACTATGGAGGTTATGGAGAACAGATATAAATCAAAAAGCAAAAGAAGATTTAATTGAATTAGCATATTGTGGTTTTTCATATTCTGCTTTATATGCTTTATATAAAAAATACAAAGAAGGGATGGTTAATGAAAATTCTAACAATATTTGGACGAGAGTTTTAGCAAATAAAAAAGCAAAAGAAAACATATTTTGGTTATCAAAACATTTTGATTGGTCTGATCCTTTAAGAGATAAGGACTCGTGGAAAAATTGGGAGAATAAAAATAATAGAAAGATTGAAAAAATTATAAATCTATGGTGTGAACTTGATGATGAGGGAACTGCTTCAAAAGAAATTAAAGAGATTGACAAAATTTCTACTTCAATTGAAGGAGTTAAAAAGTGTAATAAATGTGAGAAATATATTGTTAGTGAACTATATGATGGATATATAGATCTGCAAAATAAAATAAATTCAACAAAAAATTCTTCAGGTGACTTAAAAGTAAAAATTGAAAATTCTGAAGATGAAGATAAAAAAGAATTTTATGAAAAATTTAATAATAAAAACATAATATTCTTAACAGGTGGACCTGGAACAGGTAAAACAACAACTGTTGCTGAGATTTGTGCGAAACTTTCAAAAGAAGGTAAAAACATCTTAGCTTTAGCACCAACTGGTCGTGCTGCCGTAAGATTCTCTACAAAACTAACACAAAAATTAAAAGAATATGGATTAGAAGAAAACTTAAAAGCAAAAACTTTTCACAGTGCTTTTGGAATAGAACCTCCAAAGGTTTTGGCTGGTATTTTAGATGATTGGGGTCCAATGCGACCAAGTAAAAATGGCGGCAATATAGATTTGCTTGTAATAGATGAGATGTCAATGGTTGATGAAGGTTATTTAATTGAAACATTCAGACGAGTAAATCCAAAAAAAGTTGTTCTTTGTGGTGATCCTAATCAATTACCACCAGTTCAGGGTATAGGTGAACCTTTTACTTATTTGTCAGAAATTGAAGGATACACAGTTGAATTAACAAAAAATCGTAGGTCTGAGGGAACAGGTATATATCCACAAGCAAAGAAAGTTTTAAATGGAGAAAGACCAGCTAATGCTGATGGAGTTAAAATTATTCTTTGTAATAATGAAGATGAAATTTATAAAAATTTGTTAGAATGGTGTGAAGAAAAAATAAAATATGATAACGAACATCCTTTTGAAAAATCGCAGATTTTAGCGCCTACACATCATGGTGAAGTTGGAAGAATAAAATTAAATAAAAAAATTCAAGAATGGTTATATACACAATACAGGGACAAATATAAGTTAGAAGAATATATTAATCATTATGGATTTCGTAGTGGAGATAAAGTTGTATGTATTAATAATTTTGATGCAGACCCTTTAGATCCTAATGAAGAAGATAAAAGGATATACAATGGCGAAGTCGGGTGGTATTATAAAACAGAAAATCAAAATTTTGTTGTAAGGATTGATAGAGAAGATAAATATCCTGAATATTCTATTAACATAAACGACTTATGGAATTTTTATTTAGGTTATGCAATCACGATTCATAAATCACAAGGGAGTGAATGGGACTATGTAGCTGTTTGTTTACCTAATGTAGGACAGGGAGATTTTCTTAATAGGAATCTTTTATATACAGCAATTACACGTGCTAAAAAAGAAGTTGTAATATTTACTATATCTGATGTATTAAATCGTATCTGTGCTACAGAAAGAAAACCACGTTCTTCTTGTATTACACATATTGTTTTTGGATGAAAGAAGATTAAGGTTATGATAAAAAACAATCATAAAGAATCTGGAAAAATAATTATATAGACATGTATATCTAAACATTTTAATTTTTAAGGAAACATTACTCTAAAGTAAAAACTATAGTAAAAGACCTTAAAGGATGGTGTAAAGACAAAAATATTGAAACAGAATAATTATGAAAACTTGTATTATATGTGGTTCACAAATTTATGATGATAATGTAGATGTGTGCCCATCTTGTTGCCATACATTAAATTTAGATGAACAACAAATTTATAGTGATGATGCGTTACCTCAAGGGACAATGTTGAACAATGGTAAAGTTAAAATCACAAGATGTATAGGTCAAGGCGGGTTCGGGATAACATATGAAGGAGTGTTTTTAGATAGGGGACAAAATTTAAGATGTGTTGTAAAAGAATTTTTTATAAGTGGTTGTTCTGGAAGAGTTGAGAAAAATGTTATAAAACTGCCAACTAATAAAATTACTTCAGTAGAGTATGAATCGTTTAAGAAAAGGTTTTATGAAGAAGCTGAAGTTTTAAAAATGTTAAGTAAAAACAAAATGATTTCTGATACAATACCAAATGTTTATGATGTTTTTGAAGAAAACAATACAGTGTATTATGTTATGGATTATATTGAAGGAAAAACAATTGATAAAATAGTTGAAGAAAAAGGTCCTTTTGATGAAGAAACTGCGTTTAATTATATACTTCAAATATGTTCAGTTCTTAAAGTTGTACATAATCATAATTTAATCCATAGAGATATTAAACCACAAAACATTGTTGTAGATGAACAAAACAAAAAAGTGTATCTTATAGATTTTGGTTCTGCAAGAAAATTTGTCCAAGGTAAAACATCTGCTCATACAGTTTTAGTAAGCAATGGTTTCGCTGCACCAGAGCAGTATTCTCATCATGGTCGTTTTGGTCCACAAGTTGATATTTATGCAATAGGTGCAACATTATACTATATGTTTACTGGCGAAGCGCCTGAACTAATATTTGATCGTGATTCTAGTGATAGTGAAAAATTAACTCCACCTAAAAAGATTAAACCTGAGTTGTTAGAAAAAACACAAAATATAATTTTGAAATGTTTAGAAATAAAAGTAGAAAAACGGTATCCTAATGTTAACGAGTTAGAAAATGATATAAAAGAAGCAAAAAATCTGCTTATGTCAACTCATGATAAAAAATGGTTTAATTTTGGTTTCTCAATACCTGAAGTTGAACAATTTGTTTCTTTAGGGCTTGGTCCAGAAGAAGCATATGAATGGACAAAAATTTGTAAGAGTAAAAAAGATGCGTTGGAATTAGCAAAAAAATGGGTAAAGTTTGTAAAAGATGCAAAAGTTGTATCAAAATGGAGAGAACAATGGAGAAAATATTTAAGTGAAAGACAAAATTATTATTTTTATGTAGACAACGAACTTGAAAATTTTGAATCTGAAGAAAAAATACAATTGTTGACAAAAAAATTGCTTAAAAAAAGAATATCGCCAGAAAAGTTTGGTAAAAAACTTTGTAAAAAATATAAGTCGTTTATGTTTAAAGAAGAATTTTTTTATGATGGTATCAAACGGTATTTATATGATAATGTTCCAATGAAGCAGATGTTTAAAGAACTTAGAGAATTTTCGTTTTATACATTTATTTTAAAAATATGGCCTTATATATTCTTTTGGTTCATTTATTTATTTTTAGGTCCTTCTATTGTTTTGTACACTGCAAGTTTTGTGACAGGATATAAAATTGATAGTTTATATCTTCTACCTTTTATTTCTCATATGTTATTTGCTTTTTATTTTGTAATAGGATTAGTTACTTCAACTGTTAACATAACTGCTTATGTAGAGAACTTATTAACTGGCAAAAATTTTAACAAAACATATTTTTTTATTTTGTCAAAAACAAAAGATAAGTTTTATACCGCAACATTTGTGTTGTTTTGGTTATTAACTATAATAATATTTTTGATACCAAAGTTTGTATATAAAAACTTAAAACAATTTTCTCATCAAAGGGGGATAAGTTAGTTATGATAAACATAGAAATTAAGAATTCAAGGGATTATATCCAGGCAAATGTTGATACACAACAGATACTTTTTACTTTGTTAAAACTTACACCTTTAATAGAAAAATTTCCTACAAAAAGAAGTTTGTTAAGTTTAGCAATTGTAGTAGATGTAAGCGGTTCTATGGACGAAAATTATCAAGGTAAAACAAAGAAAGAATATGTTGTTGATGCGTTATCAGATTTTTTTAAAAGAAGTAATTTTTCTAATGAAGATTATTTTTCAATAATAGCGTTTGATACCAGCTCAAAAGTTGTCCTCCCATTGACACAGTTTGCTTCAGCAGAACAAACTTCGTCTTCAGTTAGAGAACTTCTGAGCATTGGTGGTGGGATGACAGCTATTGCTTCAGGGTTAGATTTAGCTGTTGAACAACTTAAGCAATCATCTAAAAAAAGTGTTAAAAGAATCCTACTTTTTACTGATGGTATCTCTACAGTTGAAGGTGATGAAGACAAATGTCGTTCAATTGCTGCAAAATGTAAAGATGAGAATATTGTAATATCACCAATAGGTGTTGGTGAAGAATATAATGAAGATTTGCTACATTATATAGCAGACAAAACTTGTGGTATACCGTATCATTTAAGAAACATAGGCGAGTTTTTATCAAAACTTTATGAAGAACTTAATTTTATGCTTACAGAACTTGTTACTAATGTTCGTATGGAGTTAGAAGTACCGAAGTTGATCTCTGTTGAAGAAGTATCTAAAGTGACTCCATCTTATTCTTTAGTTGAGAAAAAAGATAATGGTTACTTTTTAGGCAACATTTCTACTTCAGGTGTATCTGTGATATTAAAATTTGGGTTAAGAAAATACCCGCCTGCAAGAATTAAGGTTTGTACTATTAAACTTACCTATGATGTTCCATCAATGGAGATGTTTAACAATACACAATCGTATGAACTATGGGTAGAATCTACAACAGATGCAAAACTTTACCAAAGGATAGCCCCTGAAGTGATGAAATATGTCCAAGCAAGTAATGTCACAAAACTTGTCTACGAAGCTACACAAGCAAAAGATAAAACTATAGCTTTAGAAAAACTTACACTGGCAAAACAGCTAACACAACATCTTGGTGCAAGTAGTGTCACAAAAGCTATAACTGATGCTGAAAAAGAATTACAACAATCAGGTAAAATCAGCCCTGAATTAACAAAACATTTAAAGACAGAATCAAAAACAAAAACTTTAAGACAACAAGAAGGAGGTTTACTTTCTGAAGAAGATATACGAAAAATTACAGGAGTATAAAAATGGAAGAAGAACTTAACGAAAAAAATTTTATACCGATAGAAGAAAAAATAGAGACACTTAATCCTGAAGAAAAAATTGTTATCTCGCAGAAAGAATATATCATAAAATCAGTTATTTCTTCATCATCTGGATGTAATTTATATCTTGCGGCTTCTGCTGAACAAGATGTTGTAATAAAAGAGGTAGAGCAAAAATATGAAAGTTTTGCAAGTAAAGAATATGAGTTTTTAAGTACAATAAAGTCGCCGATACTGCCAGAAGTATATGCTTTTGAGAAAAAAGAGACCAAAATTTATATTGTAGAAGAAAATGTTGTTGGAGAACAACTTAACAAGTTGGTTGAAGGAAATAAACTGACTGAAAATGATATAGTTGATATTTTTTTGAAATTAGCAGAAGGAATAGATATTATTCACAAAAATGGTTGGTCTGTTGTTTCTTTAACACCAGACAAGATTTATATCAAAGATGGTCAAGTAAAAATAACTTTTTTTGATTATGTTTGCAAATTTGATACTTTAGCAGAAAATTTTTATATCCCGTCTTTTACTCCGCCTGATGTTTTACAAAATCAAAAGATAGATGCAACATCTGATATTTATCTTCTCGGGAGTTTGTTCTATTATTGTATTTTTAGAAAACCATTTGAAGGTGAATATTTGTTGTCTTTACCTCAAGAAAAAATTCTTGCTGGTATTCCGCAGATTTTGTTTAGAACACTTGTGCCAAAAGAATACAGGTTTCAATCAATAGAAGAGTTTGTTGAGCAACTTAATGTTTTTAAACAAGAGATAGATAAAATTACTACAATAGTATATTCTTGTTCTTCAATTGGGTTAAATGAGAAACGGACTATAAACGAAGATTCTTATGGATATTTATCATTACATTTTGGTTCAAACGAAGTAAGTATTTATTGTGTAGCAGATGGTATAGGTGGTGCAGAAGCAGGCGAAGTTGCAAGTAAGTTAGCTGTAAAATTTACAATAGAAAATTTTTTAAAAAGAGTTTATGAGATCTTAACTTCAACTCCTGAAAAACAAAGTGTTATTACAATAGAAATTGTTTTATCAGTAAACCAAACAATTTATGATATAATAAAAAAGAATCCACAATTAAAAACTATGGGAACAACTTTGTTAGTAGCAGTAAGAACAAACAAGTATTTAACATTAGGTCATGTAGGAGATTGTCGTGCATATCTTGTAAGAGATAACACTATAAAACTGCTTACTGAAGACCATTCGTTAGTAATGTATCTTTACAAATCAGGACAGATTAAAAAAGAAGAAATTAGGACTCATCCTGACAGAAACAAAATTTTGCGTAGTATCGGTGCAACAACAAATCTTGTTGTGGACGGGTTAGAAAAAGTTTTAAACGAACCTGTGTTAGAATTAAAAGATGGTGATATAATCATATTATGTACAGATGGTGTGTGGGACAAAATTGAAGATGAAGAAATTTTAAATACAGTTTTGTCAAAAGAAATAGAAGATCCTGCATATGCTTTGGTTGAAAAAGCAAACAATTATGGCGGAGAGGATAATTCTACTGTAGTTGTAGTAAAGGTGGGAAAGAAATAACTTTATAAGCAAGGAGGAATAAAAATTTATGAATAATAAAAATTTGATCAAAGAATTTTTGAAATATCTACTTGACATTCCATTTTTTAACGGAGAGCAATTTAAAAGTAAAAATGATGTTTTAATTAACACACTCCGGTTCTTTGCAAAGAATAAAAGATATGATATGTTTAAATTATTAATTAAGTTATATAAATGTAGACAGTGCTTTAAGGTCGTAAATAGCAAAAATGGTGTTTGGAGAATAGATTTGCCAGTTATAATAGAATCTGATATAAATACTCTTAGATGCTTTAATTGCTCTGAAGTATTAAAAAGACTAAAAAATCAAGATCGGTTAAGACATATGTTTTCTTTCGAAAAAGAAAAAAATTCAGATTGGGTAATTGTAATTTCACAAAATCCAAATCCTACAAATCCAAATTATGATACTGCCGAATATCGTTATAAAATTGGCACTAATAAATTTCAAATAGGGACAGTATTTGGTTTAGGACATTTTTTATTCGATTTGTCTACTACCAGTTTGTTGCCTCCAGTTATCGGTTTACTTATCTGTTTAGATTTATGGCCCAGATATAATCTATATTTTACGGATACAATAAAATGTTCTTTTACAGAAATCAAAACTAATAAGTATGATTTTGAAAAATGTTGGACAAATTTTCTTCAAAAAGAAATAAATATTATAAAAAAATTGGGTAACATAAAATACATAATACTTTTTGGAAAAGATGCTTGGATTAATAAAGAAAGAATTGTTAATATGGGATTCACGAATAATGTAATTTGTTTATATCATCCACAGGGACAAGCCCTTCCTTATTATATAAATTTAATTAATGAGTATAGAGAAAATACTATAAATAGTAAAACAAAAGATAAAATAGATAAATTACAAAACGAATTAGCAAAACTTGGCAAAACAATTGACGACATTGATGGATTCTGGAATTTAACAATATAAAAAATTTTCACCAAGGAGGTAACGAGTATGGCTAAAATATGTAATACTTGTGGTGCAACAAATCCTGATGACGCAACTGTGTGTTCAGAATGTGGTATGGACTTGGCCACTGTTCAACAAACACAAGCCAGTGTAGAACAAAAACCTGAAGAGATACAACAACAAGCTGTTCAAGAAATACATACACAGGCAGAGATTATTTCTTCATCTACATCAGCTACTACACCAAAACCTAAAGCAAAACTTATAAAAAAATCAGCTGGTGGACTTACAACTGAAGAGTTTGTAATTTATGGAACAGATGTTGTAATTGGCAGGTTCTCTTCTGAAACAGGTCCTGTTGATATAGACTTTTCAAACATACCTGAAGCAAACTATGTTTCCCGTAAACATTGTAGTATTTATGAAAAAAATGGTGTGTGGTATATAAAAGATTTAGGTTCAACAAATGGTGTTTTTGTTAACAGAAAAAAAATATCTGATGAAACACAACTTAACGATGGTGACGAAGTAGCACTTGGTAACGCTTTGTTTGTGTTTAAGATTGAAACAGAAAAATAATTAGTAAAACAAAAGTTTGTACAGGTATATTACTATGACAAAAATTTGTATTGTTTGTAACAAAGAAAATCAAGACAATGCAACGATTTGTCAATACTGTGGTTCTCCTTTAGTTACAAAAGGTTCTCATCCGTTTGCGTTACCTGTTGGGACACAACTTAAAAGTGGGAAGTATCGTGTAGGAAAATTTCTTGGTTCTGGTGGTTTTGGTATAACATATAAAGGTTCTGATGTATCTGCAAAAAGAGTTGTTGCTATCAAAGAACTCTTCCTTGAAGGTTCCTCAAGAAAAGATTGTACTGTAATCCCGCCGTATCATAAATGTTCAAAAACTGATTATGAAGAAACAATAAAAAAGTTTGAACAAGAAGGTTTGCTTTTAATGAAGTTCAATGACCCACATATTGTCAAAGTATTAGATGTATTTAGAGAAAACAATACTGCTTATCTTATAATGGAATACTTAGATGGAGAAAACTTAGCTGAATATGTGTACAAAAACGGTAAACTTGATGAAAAAACTGCAATTTATATTATGATAAAAATATGTGAAGCTGTAGAAGTTGTCCACAAACAAAAGATAATACATAGAGATATAAAACCATCAAATGTTATAAAAACAAAAGATAATCGGTATGTACTTATAGATTTTGGTACTGCAAGAACGTTCATCAGTGGTATATCAAAATCAATGACACCTATCGCAACACCGTTATACGCACCGCCTGAAGCAATGCTTTCAAAAGGGCAGTTTGACCAACGGTATGATATATACAGTTTAGGAGCATTGTTTTATTTCTTACTTACAGCAGAAGATCCTCCTACTTGTGAAACAGTAGAAACTTCTGACGGGTTAGATAAAATACAAAATCCAAAAATTAAAAATATAATAAGAACCTGTATGAGTAGGCAAGTATCTAACAGGTACACAAATGTGTCGTTGTTAATAACCGCGTTAAAAGATGTATCTAAAAGAACAAAACCGTTACTTCCTATAACTACTCAAGAATTACAAGAAATTTTTGACCAAAAAGAAGTAAATGTTTCTGAAACAATAAATATGGTAAAAGATTCAATAACAAAATGGTTCACAAATTATCCTGGCCAAAGTATAGTAAACTTACAACAAAGATTAGTTTTTAACAAAATGTTTAACTATCCTATATATTATATTGTTCTTACAACACTTTTTGAAGAAAAAAAATGTGAATTAAAAGAAAAACCATACGAAGGAGAATTTTTGCCATATATACAAAAAATAACTATATTTAATGTAGACACTCCTTCACTTGATTGTTTGTTAAACGACGATTTTAAAAACGATGTAGCTTCTGTATGGTTAATAGATTCAATGGAAAAAGAAATATGTTATACTTGTGATGGTAGTGGTATTTTGAGATGTAGAGAATGTGATGGTGATGGTAAAGTAGAATGTATTGAATGTGGTGGAGATGGTAAAATAAAATGTCGGGATTGTCAGGAAGGATTCGTTAGATGTTCGGATTGTTATGGGAAAGGTGAGATAGAAGAAAGATGTAGAGTATGTAATGGCTGGGGAAAAATATCACAACAATGTCCTGTATGTAATGGCAGTGGGAGAATACAATCTTATTCACAATCCTCATATTCCTCATATTCGTCATCAAATTATACTACTTGTAGCAGTTGTAGAGGTTCTGGTAAAATAGAATTTCCTTGTTCTACTTGTGGTGGTAGAGGGAAAATTACACGAGTATGTGCTAAATGTCGTGGTAGTGGGAAGGTGCCTTGTAACAAATGTGATGGTTCGGGATTTATAGTATGTAGAAAATGTGGTAGCAGTGGAAAAGTTGTATGTAGAACTTGTAATGGTTCTGGCCATGTCACATGTTATAGATGCAAAGGTAGAAGAGAATTACTCAAATATATTGAATACACAGATACACACAAAGTAAACGAACTTAAAAACGCAATTTTTGCTACTAAATTTAACAAATCTTATGTTGAAGGTATATTGGAAGAAAATTATTATAAACTTGTTCTCCAACGGGATACATCTAAATTGATTGATGATACTATCTTAAACACATTGCCAGATTTTATAAAAAACTCAATAAAAAATTTAGTTACTCAAGAACAAAATAAAATTGTGAAATCTCAAACTCATTCATGCCAAGTAATAAGACAGAAGTTGGATATCTATAGGTCAGATGTATATTTAGCAAATGTTAAGTTTGACAATAAAGATTATCAATTTTGGGTTTATGGTAAACAACATAATGTGCAACCTGTAGAACACAACCCAATTAATGATTTGTATGAATTATATAAAAATAAAATCATAGAATTGTTTGAAAAGAAAGAATATCAAGAATTGTATTCTTTGTTAGAAAAATCTATTGCTGATTTTAAACCAAAACATAAAGAAATTTGTGAGTTGTTCGCAGAACTTCTTAAAACAAAAATTATTTCAAAAGAATATAAAGAAACACAACAGATTACACAACAATTTATTGTTTTGTTTAAACCTTATGAAGACGAGTTTTATAAATTGTTTTCAGAAGAAGTAAAAAAACAAGCAGAAAAAAGAGATTTTCAAAAAGCTAATGAGGTGTATGGTATTACAGAATCGTTGTTCCCAAAAAAGGTTGAAGAGTTGAAACATTTATCATACACAATTGATTTTTATTTTACTCTTAACGAAATAGAAGAAAATATAAAACAAATTGATGTTAAAAAAGTTTTAGAAAATACACAAAAGATTCTTAAATCGCCAGTTTTTGATAAAGAAAAGTTGTTCTCATCTTATTACACATCTTTGGAACAACTTTGTAAACAAAAAAAGTTTTACGAAGCATATAGGTTAATTACAGATTTTGCTAAAATTCTTAGAAAACAAGTAAAAATAAAAAAGTTGTCTACAGATTTAGTATCACTTAAAAAACAAATGTTTAACAAACTTGTACTTCCATTGTTTATAGGTCTAGCAATTGGTGTAGGTGTATATATATTTTTTGTTAAAGAATTTGTGGTTACAACATTTGTTTTGACAATTATTACATCTTTATTAACAGCAATAATTTTCGGGAAACTAATTGTTTATAAAACAAGATCTTTTGTTGTTAAACTTTTAATAGGACTTTTGATATCTATATTATTTTATTTGATATTTTATTATTTCAACATCACCAGATTTCTGAAGATATAATAGTTGGGAAATAATGGCAGGAATGGATAGAAATAAGTTTAACTAACAAATCTATGGAGGAAAAATATGGGAAAGTTAGGGATTGAATTTAAAAAACTTATCCGTGATAAAAAAGGAATACTTATAAGAGATGTATTAAAATTTGGAGAACATGCTTTTAAATTTTTTCAAAAACAAAATGGTCACCCGTCTGTTATTTTCACTAAAGACAAATCTGGTTTTGGTATACCAATAATCATAGCTGATAAAGAAAATACAAAAGATACAGAACTTGGCGAGTTGTTATCTGGTTCGTTGTTGTTCAGTTGGCAAAAACTAAAAGAAGGGTATGAATACGTATATTTTATTCTCCATGGTCGTATAGAAGCGTATGTATACGGATTGATATGTGGTGGTATTACTTATCCTGATGAAACACTTATTGGTTACCCGTTTGACCTGTTTATCAAAGGTTTTTGTTACAATTTTCCGCCTAATGCAAGGTTTTACAATATTGTTTCAAAAGTTTTGATTGAAAACCCGAAACAGTTTGAATCAATAATAGGTAATCCTATTTTTAAGGAGTTTAAATAAATGAACAGGTATACTTATCAAGATTTTTTAAATAACTGGTTCAATACAGATTATACTGGAGCAATAAAATTAAGTTATGACCAAATAAACTCGGTTTTTTCAAAACAAATTATTAACTCTTTACTTATTTCTGCAGGGATAAATCTGTTGTTGAACGAACGTGTAAGAAAATTTTTAGGTGATGTTTTTATGTTGTTGTATGTATATTTTATATTCTACTATTTCTTTGTGTTTATTTTAAAAATTTTAAATTTTGTTTTTGATACTCTTGTTCCATATAAATCACTTTCGTTTAACGAATACCAAAGTTTAATACAAAGTTCTTTTGTTACACCACAAGCAGCTGTGTCAACTCAAAGAGGGGTTAACATTATACCTGCTGTGACAACATTGCAAACTGGGTTTGTATTAGAAGAGATTAACTCACATAGATCAGTTGTGTTTTATGGAACATCAGCTGTTGTTGGAAGAAGTAAAGATTGTGATATAAACATATCAACATTTCCTAATTCAGAGTTTGTTTCAAGGAAACATTGTAGGATATATTATGACCAAAATTCTGGTAGTTGGTATATTGAAGATCTTAAATCTACAAACGGTACTTTTGTTAACAACAAACGAGTTTTATCTCCAACAATACTTGACGATAACGACAAAATAAAACTTGGCACAATTGAGTTTGTATTTAAAATTAAAACTTGATTATAGTTTAAGTTAACAAAAATGATACCGGAATCTTCGGATGGAAATGAGGTAGCGATGTCTTTAGACATTCGTCGGTATCATTGAAAAATAGTTAACAGAACTTAAAAATAAAGGAGGTATAAAGAATATGAGATTAGAATGTCCATTTTGTAGCGAAGAAGAATTGCAAACAAAAGGGTGTAATCATAAGTTGTTAAGTTTTAAAGTTATCTTTCGTCGTGAAACAATTCAATTAATATGTGGAGAGGGGATAATATCAGAAGATGAGATGGAACAAATTCTTAATAAGCAACTACTATCTGATGATTTGTGTAAAAAACTCACACGTTCAGGATATTTTGACAATATAACAGAACTTGATTTAAGTCTTGACCGCGTAAAAATAAGTAATGAAGGAGCTATGGTAGATCAATTTCTATTCGAGTTCTTAAATACTTATAATGATGATAATTATAAAAACCTTTGGGAAGTAGTAGTCAATTTATTAAACACTTTAGATTTGGTATTGGTGTTAAAAAGAAAAATAAAAAGTAAAATAATTTTTAATTATGAATTTTCTAGTGATGAAAATAATTTTTTGGCAATAGAAAAGATATATTATTATTCAAACAAAAACGAAGTAAGTGAAAAATTAAGAGACATAATTTTTGTGTTGTTTAATGTCCCAATAGAATTTACTCCTTTTGAATTAGCTAAAGTATGGTATAAAAAGGGAAAAGAAGAAAAAGTTGATGTTCCTGCACCTGAGGATATCGTATTCTTTTCAGAATTCTACAATGCGGTATTGTCACTTTTAGAAAAGGACTATGAATTGTTTTTAAAATTAATCAATCTAGGAAAGAAGGTTTTTTCAATGCATAAAAAATCTAAGGATGGTTTGGAAAAATCTATTTTTATATTTATAGAGAGAATTGAAAATGAAGATAAAGTAGAAAATTATATACTTAAAATTCAAGAAATAGGTGGGCTCATTAATACAACAAGGCAATTATTTGAAGAAATTGAAAAAAAGTTTATTTTTGCTAATCTTTCAAAGCAAGAAGAGTTAAAAAACGAAAAAGAAAAATTAGATAAAGCCGCTTCTTTAGGAATAATAGACAAGGTTATGAAAAATAGTATTCATTATTTTTGGAAACTTTTATCAATATATTCGCATTATAGCTCATCTTCTACTGAAGATGTTATTGTTGACTATTTACAAAGATATGATATCTTACATCAAAGTTTTGTATTCTTGATTTCTAAACTAATTCCTTATATCAATTCAAAAGGATTGATTAAAAAATAATTTTGGAATAACTTATATTAGATGATGGCATTGATTCCAAATTTTTTTAGAATGAATTCTAATACACTAAAGGATGATATTGAAAAACCATATTTTTGTGTCATTGCGAGGGTTGACAGAGTCAACCCGTGGCAATCCTGCATTTTGTGGTATTGTTTCGCTGGCGTTTGCGATGACATCTTAGTAGTGAAAGCACTTTTTTCAGCATTATCCAAATCGTGGAATAAACATTAGTCAGTAACATTGAAAAAAGTTGTCAAAATCTAACTACAAGGTTCTGGTAACTAAAAATGGTGTTCTTTGAAATACAAAAAATAGGCATAGTAATCAATATTAGATAATAGACATAGTACATATTAGTAATAAGCTCCTTGCGATAGGTATAGATATATG